>Ga0209723_1000963_pt1 | contig 48699 bp, 34 predicted proteins | sample BiotimSIPDNA_2_FD_185750 | JGI IMG/M metagenome (GOLD analysis project Ga0209723, IMG submission 185750) | Anaerobic biogas reactor microbial communites from Washington, USA - Biogas_R2 time_0 SIP DNA (SPAdes) (version 2) | ecosystem: Engineered > Bioreactor > Anaerobic > Unclassified | place... | reverse complement strand
TGAATTGTGAATTGTGAATTGTGAATCTCACGCTCTCCTGTTCGTAATTCTTTTTTGTTTCCGAAACTCATAAACGGTGAGAACTCCGGGTCGGTATCGATTCTGGCTTTCCCTGTTTTTCTGATTCGATTCCGATACCGACGCCGAATTCCGACCCCGAAGAGAAGAGTTACAATACTTTACTGTTTCTCTATTTTCTATCCTCAATCGGGGGCGTAATCGATTCTTCCGACTTAATTGCTTGAGCAGGTTATATATTTATCAGTTACGGTAATCACTAAGTTTTGATGGCTCTGCCATTCAGTATATTCCGGTTTGTCCGATTTGAGTTCAAATTTTTAAAAGGTTAAAATGCGATGATGTATAACAAAAGAATTTTGATGTTACTGGTGCTCTTTTTTCTTCAGGGCTGTGCAGATAAAAAAGACAGTGCAGCTATTATTGTGAATGGTAAAAAAATAATGCACTCACAGATAGAACAGGCTGCAGAAATAATCCATGATAATATGGTAAAATCTTTTCCACAGAAGGCTCTTGAGGGTTTTGATACGGAGCTTTTAAAAGGTGCAGCGCGTCAGCTTATAGCAAATGAAGTACTTTATAATGAAGCAAAGAAAAGAAATATTGGTTTTAATCCGGATATGCTTGATTCAACTCTTCTGAAAATCAAACAGCAGTTTGGTGATAAAGAATCTTATAAAAAAGAGCTGACTTCAATGGGTGAAACTGAAGAAAGCATGAGGAAACATCTTGAAAAAGGAGCTATGATTGATTCTCTTATGAAAGTTCTTTCAGATGAAGCTGATTCAGTAAGTGATCAGGAGTGTCTGGAATTTTATCGTAAAGATAGTTTAAAATTTATGAGCAGGCCTGAAGTCAGGGTAAGTCAGATATTTTTTCCGGTGGATACTGGTTTGGGAAAAAATCATATGGATTCTGTTCAGCAATTAGCATCAAAAGTTTTTGAAAAAGCAAAAAAGGGAGAAAAATTTATTGCTCTTGCAAAAAAATATTCCAGAGGTCCGGGTGCCGAAGCAGGGGGCGATATGGGTTGGTTCAAGCACGGGGATCTTAGTCCGGAACTGGATAAAGCCGTTTCAGCTATAAAAACCGGTGAAATCAGCACACTTTTGTCAACTGATGCTGGTTATCATATATTTATGAAAACGGATGAAAAACAGGGTGCAGTGATACCTTTTGATAATATAAAACCGCAAATTAGCTCAATGCTGCAAATGAAAAAGAAAAATGATTATGTAGTAAGTATAATAGACAGTCTGATTTTATTATCGGATATAAAATATCTTGATGAAAAGTACAAGAATTAGTAATCGGATAGAAGTACCTTGCTGACAATAAACAGCACAGGCTTAGTTTAAGATTTTACCTAAATCAGACGATTCCTTCACACGATCTGCTTCGCGGACATTGATAATCAGATCCAGAACGCTTAATATGAAGTTGTAGGATTACGACAACGGTTACGACAACGATTACGACAACGACAACGACAACGACAACGATTACGACAACGACAACGATTACGACAACGATTACGACAACGATAACGATAACGATAACGATAACGATAACGATAACGACAACGACAACGACAACGACAACGACAACGACAACGACAACGACAATAATTGTAGTTTTTTTTCTTCATTCACAATTCACCATTCATAATTCACCATTACCTTATTACCTTCACAGCACTTGAAAGTCATATAGAAGCATTAAGCAGCTAGTAGAAAAACTGTTTTGAGCAATTTTGCATTATTGTCGTTTTCTCTTTTATTAGATCTATTTAGCAATTAAGTTATTTGGGTTCAAATTCTGGTGGGAGATTGGAGAGAGAGAGAAAAAAAAAGCAGGAACGGTGGGCTGGTTGTATCAGAATGAGGTTTCTTAATTATCTGCAAATGGCTTTGAGATTCCTTATATTATTGAACTTTGATTAAACTTTGAGAAAAAGTTGTTAATTGTGATCTTTGAAAGAGCTGTAACAAGAGGTCGGGAGACGAAAAACGTTCTCCTAAGAGAATACGATATTTTTATGAATGTAAAAAAAACGCTCATTTTGGCCAAAATATCATTATATTATTCTCTGAATGACAGTTTATTTGAATTTCGCTAAAAATTGATTATGATTAACCTGTTTGAATATCAGAATTTTCGGGAATACCTTAAAGCATATTATCTGGAGCAGAAGGCAATCAGGAAATCATTCTCGTACCGGTCGCTTTCAGAAGCAGCAGATCTTAGTGCACCTTCATTTGTATACCATGTTATTGAAGGAAAGCGGAATCTGACAAAAAACAGTATTATGAAAATTTCCAGGGCTTTGGGGCATAACCGTCAGGAGTGTGATTATTTCGAAAACCTGGTTTTTTTTAATCAAGCTCAGACTGTTACAGAAAAAACATATTATTACAGCAGGATACTTGAAATCAGGAAGCCTTTTGATGTCAAGGTGGTTGATGAGGAGAAGTATGAGTTTTACAGTCGCTGGTATCACAGTGTAATAAGGGAAGTGATAACTTTTTTTGATTTCAGGGATGATTACAGTAAACTTGGGGCTTTTCTGATACCTCCAATAACTGCAAAACAGGCCAGGGATTCCATAAAACTTCTGGAGAGACTCAACTTTATTAAAAGAGATGAATCCGGGAATTACTTTCAGGTCAATGAGCATATAGAAGTTAAGCCGTCAACACCTAATGCGTTTATGATAGAAAAATTTCAGATGGAGATGCTTGAAACAGCAATACAGGCATATAATAAATTACCTGTTTCTGAAAGAATGTCGTCATCAACTACATTCTCCATTTCCAAAGAGACCTTTGAGCTGTTTAAAATAAAGACACGTGAGTTCAGGAGAGAACTTGCAGAAATTGCAGGAGTGGACACATCGGTCAACAGGGTGTATCAGTTTACAATGAATCTTTTTCCGGTAAGCCGGAGTAAAAATGAATAGAATGAAGAATTGTCTGGCAGTTATCTTTTTGGGTTTACTAATTCAGACCGGGTGTAACCGGGTAACTGAAGTTACGGGTACATCCGATACAGAGATAAGTGCAACTATTAATGGACAGGTTATTGATACTCAGGGTTTGCCGGTTGCTAGTGCTCTGGTAAGATTAAGGAATTCGGGGTATCTTGCAGTAAGTGGAAACAGAAACAATAACATTATTCGCGATAAAACAACAGGTCCGGATGGGTTCTACAGTATTGATTCAGTAAAACCGGGTGAATATTCTATTGAGATAAACAGTTCCGATTCACTGGCTGCCATGTTGTCTTGTGAGGTGCTTCCCGGAGAAAAAAATGTTTCCATGGATACTGTTACTTTGAAGCCCGGTGCAGTTATAAGCGGGCAGGTTTATCTAAGTACCGTAGTTTCTGTGAAATCAGCGGTTGCGGTGGTTGAAATTGCCGGGCTGGAGCGTAATATTACAGTTGACAGTACAGGCTTTTTCAGTGCAACACTTCCTTCGGGACACAACACTCTTGTTTTGAGTGGTCCTGATGATTATGTTCCGATGGAGCTTAAAATTAATCTGGAACCCAAAGATCAGAAATATTTGGGCAGTTTCTGGTTGTATTCAAATACAAGTTCACCCTGTTCCAATTACAGTTGTGATACAACGGTTGTAAGGCAGATACTGGACAGTTGTGGAAGAAGTGATGTTTCTGTGGAATCTGTGACAACTGTTCGTAATGGGAGAATTGTTGGATTAAATCTGAGGGGGTTGGGTAAAAACGTCTGTTCACCGCAGATTGCAAAACTCAAGGGGCTTGAGATGCTGGATCTTGGGAGCAATGATATTGAAACCGGACTGGAATTTCTGGGACAGTTATGGTTTTTAAACGATCTTAGACTTGATAGTAACAGTTTGAATACAGTTCCGGACAATATTTGTTCTCTCATGCATTTAAGGAAACTGGATCTGTCTGATAACAGGCTTTCAAGCTTGCCGATGCTTATGAATAATCTGACACTTTTTGAAACTGATCTATCAAATAATGAACTATGTGAGCTGCCGAATCATCTAAGCTACTGGGTTTCGATGGTTGATCCGGACTGGAGCAGCACGCAGAGGTGTGTGGAAAACCTTGAAACTGGTAATTGAGAGAAGATCGTGTATCAGGGTAAAAAAGATTAAGTAATATGAAAATTTAATTTAAACGGTAAAAATAATAATGCCGGGGTTCTTGCGATCACAGGAAGTAGAGAGAAAACCTGATGAGTCATGGAACATCTGGAATAAACAACAAAGGAAGGGGCATTATATGTTAAGGTGCTTAAAATTGTTGATCGTATTGATACCTTTCACGTGCCAGTTATTTGCAGTCTCTGCTGCTGAAATTTTACCAGGGTATGTCTTGTATGCTCCTGCAACAGGTAACAGTGCCTATCTTGTGGACGTAAATGGTGAAATCGTTTACAGGTGGACCGGTCTTAAACAGGGTAACAGTTTTTCTGTTCATCTGAAAAAAAATGGAAATATCGTACGCCCAAGTGATACCGATGTGCGCCATAATATTGGAGGAGTTTCGGCAGGGGGATTGATTGAGGAGATCGATCCTGATGGAAATACAGTATGGTCTTTGGATTACGCGTCAACCGAATATTGCCAGCATCATAATCTCATACTAATGCCAGACGAAAACATTCTGGCTGTTGCTTATGAGAAAAAAACAGCTCAGGAAGCTGAGGCTTGGGGTATTGAGGTTTCATCATCACCATGGGGAGGAGGCGGAGGAAGCCTTCTTGCAGAACGGATTGTCGAAATAGATCCAACTAAACCTCAGGGGCAGGAAATTGTATGGATGTGGAGTATGTGGGATCATATGGTCAGGGCCGAAGAAGCACCAAATAACCCTCAGCTTTTTGGCGCAGATCTTGGAAAAAGTGAAAGTGGTGGCTTTATGACGGTGTCTGACTGGGTTCACCTCAATGGCTTCGATTATAATGAAAAACTGGATCAGATAGTTTTTTCTTCAAGGCAGTTTAGCGAAATCTATATTATAGATCACAGTACCACCACACAGGAAGCAGCTACGAATTCAGGTGGTCGATCGGGCAAAGGTGGCAACATTTTATACAGGTGGGGAAGGCCAAGTAATTATGGCGCAAACGGTACCGATCATCTCAATGTGGTGCATTGTCCAAACTGGGTACCGGAGGGATATCCGGGGGAAGGAAATATACTCATGTTCAGTAACCAGGCTAGTCAGAGTACATCTGCGGTACTTGAGATAGTTCCGCCTTTAAAATCGGATTATACGTATGAGTATACACAGGGTCAGGGATTTGGACCTGAAAACCCGGTTTGGAAATACACGGAAAATGGTTTTAAATCAGATTTCATGAGTGGCTGTCAGAGGTTGTCAAATGGCAATACTCTGACATGTGAAGCAGCGGAGGGCAGGATACGGGAAGTCAGTTCCTCAGGCCAGACTCTGTGGGAATATACCCATAGTGGCAGCGGTGGCGGAGGTGGTGGTTTTTGGGGTGGAGGAGGTACCATGATTGCACGCGCAATCAAGTACCCGGAAAATCATCCTGGAATTCAGAAGCTGCTTGGGACAAAAACAAAATTTTCATCACGAGCTACTGAAAAAAATATCAATATTAAATATTCTGCTGGAAAAATTGAGATTACCGGGGCTGCAGGGAGCAGAATAAGTGTCTTTTCGATTCAAGGAAAGAATTTATTAAATGTAAATATTCCAGATAATCGATACAGCCTTGATTTGAATCATTTTTCTCACGGTACTTATATAGTTAAAGCAGATAGAAATGTAACAAAAACAATTAGTATACTGCGATAGAAAATGGGGGGAGTCCATTATGAAAAAGAAAAATTCAATAGTGAGACAAATCAGTATTTCATTCATTTTATTATGCGCAAGTATTGTTCTTGCAGATGGTGAATATGTGCGTGGGAAAGTGATTGATGAAAATGGTAACCCGGTGTCAGGAGCACTAGTCAAACTTATTAATCATGAATGTGCTGATCTTTATACAAACGAAGATGGAGAGTTCGCGCTGATAGAAGATGCTTCGGTTCGTGTGCCTGTGCAACTGGCTGGAAAAGAATTCAATATTACAGCTATAAACAGAGGGAAAGCATTGTCGTTGAAACTGAACGGAACCGGAAAAAATGTGAAAGTAGAGTTGTTTTCAGGCAATGGTTCAAAAATATTAACGAAAAATTATAATGATGACAGAGTCAGGAACGAGATTATTTCTTTAAAAAATGTCGCACGCGGATTGATACTCGCGAGAGTGACTGCAGGTAATGATGCAGGGACATTCAGAATAATACCTGATCTGGCAGTTTCAAGTGCTTCTTCAGTTGTCGCAGGGAAAAGAAGTTCAACAGGGTCGATTGCAAAACGGAAATCAGAGATTATTGATAGTGTTATGGTTGTATGTCGGTCATACAGAAACAGTCTGGTCGGCATCGATTCATATACTACCGATAACCTTGAAATTACTCTTACAAAATCCAATCCTTGGATTCCTGAAGGTAATCTGGTACATAGTGGACCAATGGTAAAAATACAGGCATCTGGACATGATTTTGAAATGGGATCCCCCCAAGACATGTGGAATTTTGAAGATTATGATATGAAAGAAAGACCGATACATACTGTATCTTTTACTTATGACTTCTGGATGGACACAACTGAAATAACTCAAAAAGAGTACAGTGATGTGATGATGGTATATGATGGTTTTGAAGGGTTAAGCGGACTTCCATACGGGAGAGGCGATAATTATCCAATTTATGATGTGTCATACGGGGATGTTGCTCTTTTCTGTAATGCCAGAAGCAAACGGGATGGATACGATACTGTTTATACTTACACTTCGATAAGCAATAAACCGGGAAAAAGATGTGTCCTTTCAGGTTTGGCAATGAATGAAACTGCAGACGGTTACAGGCTGCCAACTGAAGCAGAATGGGAATACGCTTATAAAGGTGGTACTTTTACTGATTATTACTGGGGCAAAAACCATTCTGACTACAAAAATGATGAAAATCATGGTGAAGTCAACGAATATGCGGTGTGGGCAAACAACTCCTGGGATATGGGTTCTGAAAGCGAAATGTATGGTGTACACCCTGTTGCTGAACTTTTACCAAACGCTTATGGCTTGTATGATATGGCTGGTAATCTTTCGGAATACACCAATAATCCGGCTTATTTGTTTAGTTATGGATCAGTTACAGACCCAACAGTTTCAGAATATAATAACACGAATTTTTTCATTCTCAGGGGCGGGAACTGGTCAAATAACATAACACATTTGAGAAGCGCGAACAGAAGTTTTGAAGGTGGTGATTATTCACTTTTCTATATAGGTTTTAGAACTGTAAGAGTTGAGAGATAATCTTTTGGGGGAAAATTAGTATATGAAAATGTTTTATCTCTTTTTACTTTATTTTTCGATTGCTTCGGCTGTAATTGCTGAAGCAATTGGTGATTCTTCAAAGATGATTTTTGAAGAATCACAGGTTTATACATACAAGTTTTCCTTTTTTACACCAGACTGGAAAGATTCTCTGGAGTATTACAAAAGTCTTCCGGATGAAGAATACATGCCTGCAAGTATGCTTTTTTACAACGAGAAAGGGGATACTGTCAGGTTTGATACAATAGGGATAAGGTACAAGGGTAATTCTTCATATACATATTCCAGTCACTCAATAAAAAGGCCCATAAAAGTAAAGTTTGACAAATACATAGATGACCAGCTTTTTTATGGAGTTAAACGATTAAACTTTAGTGTCAATGTCAGGGATCCGAGTTTCATGAGGGAAAAGATCAGTTATGATATCATAAGAAATTATATTCCTGCACCACGGACTGCATATGCAAATATATATATCGAAGACACATTAATAGGCCTTTATACGCAGATTGAGCAGATCGATAAAACTTTCCTGGAAATGAATTTTGATGATAATGACGGGAACCTTTATAAGGCTTCCGGAGAGGGTGGAAAACTTATTTATCGAAACCCGAATCAGTCAAGTTACAATGATGAGTATGAGTTGAAGACAAATGAAAAAGAGAATAACTGGTCTGATTTTATTTACATGATTAATTTACTTAATAATACTCCTGATGAAGAGTTTGTTGATGTTGTCAGTAAATACCTGGATCTTGATAACTGTATCCGTCATCTGGCATTTACGGTTGTTCTTTCCCATTTCGACAGCTATACAGGAACAGGCAGGAATTTTTATTTCTATGATGATCCAACATCCGGTAAATTCATGATCCTGCCATGGGATCTGGATATGAGTTTTGGTGCTCATTCATATAACTGGGATGTTTATGAAATGAATATAGTAAATATTCCGAACCTTAAAGAACGTCCACTGAATAGAAGAATACTTGAGAATGACTCCCTGCGAAAGGTTTACTTTAACTATGTCAGGGACATGATGGATGGACCAGCATCTGTGGAATCGATATCTGCTGCTGCTGACAAAATAAAGGATCTTGTTGAGGAACATGTATTTGCGGATGAAAACAAAATGTTCACAGATGAGGATTTTATTAAGAACATTGAAGAGAATGTTAATATAAGTGACGGATTTCAATTAATTCGTTTACCTGGGATAAAATCATTTCCGGAAAAACGATATAAAAACATTCGTGATCAGATAGAGAAAAACCTGCCTGCGCGGCCTCGCCTGGCAGAAATCAATAAAAACGGTTGTATCGCAAATGCATTCAGCTCAAAAAACAATGGTTTGACAGTTAAATACAACGTTAAAAAAACTGATATGGTAAAAATTCGGCTGGTTTCAGCGCAGGGGAAAACAGTAAAGATTTTGGATCAGGGAATACGAAGGAGTGGTCAACATATCATGAAAATAAACGACTATTCTATTCCATCCGGTTTTTATGCAGTTGATTTTTCAATCGGGAATGTAAAAACTGCCCTGCCTTTATTGATTGCATATTAAAATTTCGGTTAACAGAAAGCATACAGGGGGGGAAATAGCAAAATGCTTGATTTTTTAACATTACAGACAACGACCTCGAATCCTTCACTTATAAGTATAATATACACGGTTTTGCTGTCTTTTCTGTTGTCGTCGCTGATAGCTTTGACATACGAAAAAACATACAGGGGGCTTTCCTATTCGCGTAATTATGTACAGGCTATTATTCTGGTTTCCATAGTTGCAGGTATGGTCATGCAGGCAATGGGAGATAATCCTCTGAGAGGACTTGGAATGCTGGGTGCTTTATCAATGATACGTTTCAGGACTGTTTTCAAGGATCCGCGTGACATAGTATTCATGTTTGCATCTGTTGCTGCGGGAATTGCCTGTGGTGTTTTTGGTTACGGTATGGCAATTATCGGGACATTGGGATTTTGTGGAGCTACTGTTGCATTATACTATTCCAATTTCGGGCAAAACAGGAATTACGATGGAATGCTTCGATTTAACATAGAATCAAATGCAAATATGCATAAAAATCTTGAGAATATAATGAAAAATTATTGCAAACAATTTGCTCTGATAAGTCTGAGGGAGATGGCGCAGGGGAGCAGACTTGATTATGCCTACCATGTAAAAATGAAAAACAGATTTCCAAAAGAAGGTTTTGTCGAGGAGATCAAAAAACTCAACACAATAAAGGATGTCAATCTTCTCTTACAGGAAACTACTGTTGAACTATAAACAGTTCTGACTTTTTCAGATAATTAATTGTAAATTCAATAACAGGAAAATTAAAATGAAAGCTTTTTATGGTGTGTGTTTTTGCGCTTTGGTTGCCTTGACAGTTATAACTGTCAGTTATCGCAAGGAGTTTACAAATTTTTTCGGTATAGCTGATACAAAAGAAAAAGTGATAAGCAGTGAATTTGGTGTGGAAATAAAAAATATTCACATAACACCAGGACAGTATGTAAATGCCGGAGATACGCTTGTCGAGCTAAGAAGCCCTGAAATAGATCTGAAAATCAGTGAATATAAACATCTGATTGATGAACTGAAAATTCGCAGTAAAGTTGAGACTAATCTTTCAAAGTCCGAGATGAGGACGCTAAAAACTGAACATGAGTCAAGAATTATCGAGATACGTTCGGAATTGCAGCAGCTTCAGTCACAATATGAAATTAACCGCCAGCTCATGAGCCAGCTTCGGAGCATTAACAAGGATGCAATTGGTAATGTGTCTGATGGATCGAATCCAACATCAATACGCATCAAAAGCCTGCAAAAGGAGCTAACGCGTCTTGAAGAGCTCAACAGTATTATGGATGACAATCTTTCAAGCAGGATTTCTTATGGAGCTGATCCCATTAAAGAACAACTAAAGCAGTATGAAGACATTCTCAGGCTTTATAGTGAGCAAAAGGAAAAACTCGTCATAACTGCCCAAAACGATGGAGTCATTGGCGCAGTATTCTATCGTCAGGGCGAAATGGTTTCTGCATTTGATTCAATAGCAACCCTGCATTCAAAATCACCATCTTTTGTACAGGGATATATTCATGAACATTTGCACAGCTCGATAGGACTGGGTCAGAAAGTTATTGTTAAATCAATGTCTAATAAGAAAGACATGGTTCAGGGTGAAGTGGTAGGAATAGGAACCAGGATTGTCGAATATCCTGTAAGGCTGAGAAAAGTCCCGGAAGTACAGATGTGGGGACGTGAAGTAAATATCAGGATTCCACCAAACAGTGGTTTTCTTTTAGGGGAAAAGGTTGTTATATCTTTTGAAAAACCAGGTGAGGATGAAGGTTTTTCTTTTAGAAAAATGTTCAGCGGCTTTTTAATAAATGCAGAATCGGTAAAAGATGAATCAGAAACAGAAATACCGTTGTCTCAACTGATCAATATTGTGTTCAATGAAGAGGTTACATCCGAGAAAATAGAAGCTTCAGGGGTATTATATCTTGATGACATACAGAAGTATTGTGTAATCAGTGATGAGCACACAGACCTTTTTCTTATGAACAGGGATGGGGTAATAGAGAAAAAAGTGAGTATTGACGGCCTTGAGAAAATGGATGATATGGAAGCGATAACAATGGATGACAGTGGATACATATACATTGCAAGTTCGCAAAATCCAAAGAAAAAAGGAAAATTACCCGATTCCCGACGACTTCTTGTTCGTTTAAAAAGAACAGGTGAAGAGTTTACTCTTGATGGAGAAATATTGCTGATCAATATTCTGCAGGATGCGATAAAGAGTGATTCGGGGGTTTCGTGGGCCAGTCTTGTAAAAATTGATAAGGAAAAGCGTTTACCTGATATAGAAGGAATTGCGTGTAAAGAAAGTTGTCTTTATGTCGCTTTTAAAGAACCGTTAATTGATAATAAATCAGCAATTTTAAAAATAAACGACATAGAGAATGTTTTTAAAACCAAAAATGTCAAACTTGATGATGTGCAGTTATGGCGACTACTGTCTCTGAAAAATGGGGGAACGAATGTAATATACAAAATCTCGGATATCTGTTTTATAAACGAAAATTTGTATGTTCTTTCAAGGGGAAAAGATGAAAACAAGAGAAAAGATACAGGCAGTTTGTGGGTTTTGTTCCAGAATACAAAAATACCGGGAATGATATATGAAATTCCTGATTCCAGACCGGAAGGTTTAACCTACGATAAAGAAAAAAACAGCATTTTAATAACATTTGACAATGGTGAAAACAAATCGTCTCAATTTACAATTATAGAGGATGTATTGTGAAAAAGGCCTTTCTTATTAGAAGTATAATTATAATAACTGTAACATTTTCAATTGCAGTTACGGGTAAAACATATAAACTTGAAAATCTGCTTTTGACTTCAGCAAAAGATCCTGTTATAGTTTCTTATGAAAGTGAAACAGGTATCGATAGAGGTTTTAACGGTATACCTGGTATTGATGGCATTGAACTCAGAATAAGAAATACCGGGTTTGACGAAGAAGATTTCCTGTACTCAATAAGAATCAAGCCAAGAGGATTGGGTGAAACCAGAGCTGCTTCAAGGTTTAACACATCAATATCATCAAATAACAAATATAAGCAAAAGTTATTGTTGAATGTGGCGATATATGAAAGATACCTGTTGTATGTTTATCTGGTTGAATATAAAACCCTGCATGAGTATTACAAGGATCTGATAACGCTATATGATGATCGTATAAATGTAATGGAAAGTCAGGCTCACAGTGAAGAATTCAAGCTGGAACAACTTATAAAAGAGGAAAAAGACAGAACAAAAGAGTGGGTGATGTGCAAGGAAATCGAAAAAAACATTCAGGTTTTTGAACAAAATGCAAAAAGATATCTGAATGATACATCATTTGCAAATTTTGATACAAGTGGGTTGGTTAGTATAGAAACAGTAATGAATCGTCTGAATGAAACCAATTTCGTTCTTGATACAAATAATGCCTATCTTGATTATTATAGAAACAAACTGGAACTTGAAAAAGCCAGATTTGAACTTGAAAAAGCCGAGAGCCGCAGATATCTGGATATGATTAATTTCAGGTATGATAATAAAGATATGGCAGACGAAATCCGGGATAAAAACAATTTCAAAAATTATGATTATAAAAAAGCTTTTGGTATAGAATTGAGTTTTCAGATTCCTAATCTGACAAATTCTGCCGCTGATTATAATCGCCGGAAAGCATCATATTTATCTGAAATTGAAAAATATAACAAAACAAAGGAAGAACTTGATGCAAAGGTGAGAAAAGATCTTGCTGATTTGAACCAGTTGATTGCCCAATACAAATATCTTAAAGCAAGAGAAACAGAAGTTGATGCAGAAGCTTCACTGAAAAAATATCTCCAGATCGAGGGAATCGATCCGCTCGTATTATTGGATGTTAAAGAAAATGTCCTTAAAAACAAGATTGAAATGGCTCAGATAAAGTATGGTATACTGAGAAACTATATTTATGTACTTGATAATGCAGGAAAGTTATCCGATATGCCGATCAGAAACTATCTTTCAGAGGTAAATGGGGTTATTGAATGGCAGTAGCACAACTGCAGAAAACGGAAAATCCAAAAAAAGAGCTTGATTTTGCCAATGTTTCAACTCCACCGTTACTTGATCGGTTTGAGGCAAAGTACGTTATACCATACAGTATGGTAGAGCCGATAGTGGAATTCGTAAAACCATACTGCTCGCATGATAAATATTCTGCCATTTCTCCTGACAGTTATTATAAAGTCAATAGTTTGTATTTTGATACTCCGGATTTTCTGTTTTTGCGTCAAAGGCTTAGAAGAGCTGAAAAAAGATTTAACATGCGGATACGGGGATATGGAGACAACCCGCAATTTCCATATTTTTTTGAAATAAAAAATCGTATAGGTGATGTCGTCAGAAAAATGCGGGCAATAGTCAATAATGAGGATTTCGAAAAATATTTCAGTATGGATCCTTATAAATTACCTGAAGCGGAAGATGCGAAGAACAGGGACAAGTGTATTAATTTTTATCAGACTGTTAATACATATAATGCACGGCCAGTGGTCCTGGTGCAATATCGAAGAAGGGCTTTCTTTTCGAATTATGAAGAATATGCCAGGGTTACTTTTGATATAGATTTAAGATATATGGAGCCTCCGGAGAACTCCTTTCATCCGGTTCCAATAGAAGAAAAAATGTCATTTTGTGATAATCAGGCCGACTTTGAGTGTGGTACCTATGTTATATTGGAACTTAAATGTTATACTTCATTTGTTCCATTATGGATGATTGATCTGGTACGTAAATTTAGTTTGAAAAGAAGAGGTTTTTCGAAATATTCCACCTGTTTAAAACCATTGTTTTTAAAATATAGTGATGATGGTCTTTACAGAAATCCGGTGAAAATATAGTCAATCAGATAAAGGAGATACTATGAAAAAAATGGTAATTGGAAATGTGGCTGGTTTTTTTCTGTTATCAGGATTATTATCAGGCTGCGCTGTACTTGATCCACCTGAGGATAAGCCGACCAGTGAAGATTTAAATGATTTGGTTGTTACAGAGGTGCACTACCATCCATTTGCAGTGGATTCAAACCTGGTTGACGAGTACGAATTTATAGAAATACATAACAAGGGAGAAAAAGATATCTCTCTTGATAATATTGAAATAGCCGATGGTATAACATTCAAATTCATAAGCGGTACAAAAATCAAATCCGGAGAATACCTGGTGGTAGCTTCGAATGCGAACGAATTTGAAAAAAGGTACAAATTCAAACCTTATGGAGAGTATTCAGGAAAATTGAAAAATTCGGGTGAGAGAGTCGCATTCAATGATTTAAATTCACAGAAAGATTTCATTATTATAGATTACAAAGATTTTGCACCATGGCCGGTTGAGGCGGATGGCGACGGATATTCTATGGTACCGGTTTCGGATGCAACGTATGATGATTATTCCAATGGTGCATTATGGCGAAAATCATTTACAATAGACGGATCTCCGGGAAAACATGATCCGGGGCCGGTTTATATTAACGAAATTATTGCTCACACAGATCCACCAAAAGAGGATGCAATAGAGTTGTACAATCCTAATGATTTTTCTGTTGATATAAGTGGATGGTTTTTGAGCGACTCAAAAGTTGATCCAATGAAATACAAAATACCCAAAAACACTGTAATGGAGGCCAAGGGCTTTAAGGTATTTTATTCAAAACATTTCGATGACAGTACGTTGCAGAATCCTTTCGGTTTAAGCGAGAATGGTGAAGAGGTTTATCTGTTTTCCGATTCGCTTGGACGGGATTATTCGGATGGTTTCTCTTTTGATGCGACCGATAACGGCGTTGCATACGGCCGTTATATCAACAGTGCCAGTGAAGTAAAATATTGTACACTGAAAGACCCCACTCTTGGTGAAGAAAATTCAGAACCAATGATGAGTGAAATAGTTATCACAGAAATAATGTATCATCAATTGGATGGGAAATACGAATATATAGAGATTAAAAATATCGGTTCACAAACCGTTCCGTTATTTGACCAGAATAATCCGCACAACACCTGGAAAATCAGAGGGTTTGGTGCTCAGTTTCCACAGGATGTCAGTATTGAAAGCGGAGAGGTCGTATTGATCACAAATGATACTGTGCCGGAAGAAAAATTCAGGGCTGCCTATGATAATGTACCTGAAGGAGTAAAAATATTCAGTGTGGCAGGTGTAAAATTGAGTAACAGCGGTGAAAAATTATCCCTAATGGCTCCTGTCAAGCCCGACAGCGGGAGTGACAAGGTATATTATAAAGAAATTGAGTCTGTTGAATATGAAGATGATGGTTTATGGTCCAATTTAGCTGATGGTAACGGTTCTTCATTGGTCCGCAAAAACCTTGATCAATTTGCCGATAATCCCAAAAACTGGAAAGCTGGTGATCCGACGCCTGGGATTGATAAAAGATAATTCGTAAATCAGAATAGATAATAATTAAGAAACCTCCTCTGACCTCTTTAGAGAGTTGAAGGAGGTTTTGTTTTGATTTTCCTGCGAACATTCCCGTGATAGTAATTAAAAATTCGAAATATTAATATCGAAATACGAAATAAAAACAATCAGAACCAACAGGAAAGAAATTACAAACAATCGGAAACAATAAGATAGAAACTATAAACATTCAATTTTTATTGAATTGAACAATCAAGAATAAAATGTCACTTTATTCGGCTTTGTGAAATTGGATTTTGAATTATTGGAATTTGTTTGTAAATTGATTTCTTATTGAAATTTGGAGTTTATTCTTTGACCTCTTCTCCCAGTCCTCCTTCATTGAGCATTTATTCATTCTTTTTACATATAATTATTCAGACATTCTGTATCTGGAGTCTCCCTCTCACAGCGGAAGAGGGAGATTTAGAGGGAGAGGTCGCTGGTTCGCCAGAAGATACTGGTACAATTAAGACTATAATATTCAAATTCCGCTTTTGCATCGGGGATGCTTGGGGGGGGGGCGGGCGCAACGCAGCTTGTGTGCTCGGCGACCCGGAATGGCCGGATAGATTCAATGATCTGAAGAAACTGAGTCGGAATTGATTATTTTTGACAGGCAGTTACTGAGTTCGTTAAGATTGTATGGTTTGCAAATAACACCCTTGAATCCATAACTTTTATAATTAGCCATTACCGGATCGTGTGAATAACCACTTGAGACTACCGCATTAATATCAGGATCAATTTTAATTAACTCTGATAAAACTTCCTTGCCGCCTGCTCCGGCAGGAATAGTAAGATCCAGAATCACAATATCGAACTTCGAGTTTTCTTCAAGAGCTTTTTTGTAACTGCAGATGGCCTGGTCTCCATTACTTGCCAGAACAACAGAATACCCAAGATGTTCAAGAAGTTTTTGAGTGACATTAAGGATTATTTTTTCATCATCCATCAGAAGTATTCGACCTTTTACTTTTGTGAGCATATTTTCGGCAGATACTTTTTTAGTCGCGACTTTTTGGGATGCAGGTATAAGAACATGGAATGATGTGCCATTACCTTCAGAGGTATTAAAATAGATATGTCCGTTGTGTTTTTTTATAATTGAATATGATGTTGCCAACCCAAGTCCTGAACCATTTTGTTTTGTGGTGAAGAATGGGTCGAAAACACGTTGTCGTACGTTTCCAGGGATTCCCTTTCCTGAATCGGTTATAATTAATTCAACATATTTTTTGGAATGTGAATTTGTCATACGGAGGTCATTTTTATTTCTAAGGTTAATTTTTATTATACCAACATCTGACATCGCTTCAACTGCATTAATAAGCAAATTTTGAATGACCCTGCTTATCTGTGTACTGTCGATTTCTACAGTGTATAGATTATCGTCGGAATTGATTTCATATTTAGTTTTTTTTCCGGACATTATGAATGCGGCTGTTTCTTTTACAATAGATTCCAGAGAGGTAATTTCTTTTATTGGAGCTCCTCCTTTGGAATATGTAAGTAATTGTCCTGTAAGGTCTTTTCCTCTACGTACCGCATTTTCAAGATCATTAATGATATCTTTTTCGCTATGATTCGGATAATCTATTTTTAAAACGGATAAACCGGACCAAATGGCAGTCAGAAGGTTGTTGAAATCATGGGCAATACCTCCGGCAAGTATTCCAAGCGCTTCAATTTTCTCTTTTTTTTGTAACTCTTTTTCGATTCGGATTCTTTCTGTAAGATTTATTACAATGCCGCATATACCTGCAACTTTATTTTCACGTATAATGGCAGTAGAGTGAACAAGGATGGGAAAATGCCTGCCGCTTGAGTGAAGTCCGGTATATTCATAATGTAGCCTGGTATTTTCCGTAAAAATTCTGTGAAGATTTTTTTTAACGATTTCGCGTTCCTCTTCAATCACCATATTGATTGGAGAATACTTTTTATTCAAATCAACAGATTCGTATCCAAAAAGTTCATAAGCCTTCTTATTTGCATAAGTAAAGTTACCGTCAGGGCCGGTTTCAAAAACAGCTTCAGGAAGCATATCTGTGAGTTCCCGGTATCTTTGTTCACTCTCTCTAAGAGCATTTTCGGTTTTTATGTTTTCAGTAATATCACGAATTATTGATAAAATGCATCTTTCACCGTTTAATAATGTTTCGGTACTTGAAATGGAGAAAATAAAATTATCATCAATCCGGTTAGAACAGAATAAACCATCCAGTTTTTTCGCTGAGATCGGGATATTTAATTCAGGTCTGTTATTACAGGCATTATAAAAAATGTCATTTATAAAAGTTTGTTCAGATTTCAGATTAAATGTTCTGGCAGCGAGGGAATTAAATGAAATAATCTTGCCTGATCGAGCTTCTGTGATAATTATCGCCTCTGGAACAGTGTCAAAAATAGTTTTATGCCATTTTTCGGATATAGTAGTGCATTTCAACTGTTTTTTTATCCGAATTACGATAAGCTGGTTTAAAATGAAGAAAATAACAAGCAGTATTATTATAATTAGAATAGTTTCGGCAGGTAGCAATTGTTCTGTCCATGGAAAATGTTAAAAGAGATTTATCATTTATGTTTCTCTGTCAGAAAAACTTCTTTAAAAGACAGTTTATCCATTAAAAATAGTAGATGTGTAATTTTTATAAAACCTGGTTGTTAATAATCGTGAATTTTGTATTAAGGGGAGGATTAAACAGTATAAAAAAGGTATATTGTCTAAAAAATTTGGATTATCAGGTAAAAGCTGTGATCAAGATAATTTAATTGGTGTATTTTTCGAATCTGTACCTGTTAAAGGGTACTCCTGAATTGCCTTAAAACACTCCTGATCGAAATTTATCATTTTGCCTTACTACAAATAATTTGATTGTTAATTTTATAACCAGACACTAAAAGTACTATGAAACATATTCCAGGGTGTTTAATTCAGATCCATTATCACAACCGCCATGGTGGTGTAAGGAGGGTAATAGAGGGATACGCACGTGCATTTCGGGAGATAGTAAAAGATGATACAGTTACTTATCTCATTTGCCATGATTGTTACCTGGAATCATCTGATGGGATAAAAATCATTGATATTCCCGAATGTGATTATTTTGATTTAACAGATATCAGGTCGTATTACAATTTAAAAAATATTCTTATAAGAAAAATAAGTGAAATATTGAAATCAGAAGCTATTCAATTTCCGGCTCTTGTGATTGGGCACAATTTGAATTTATGCAAAAACTTGTCGTTATCTTCTGCATTTACAGAGTTATCTCTCGAGTACAGACATTTTAGTTTTTTTTCAGTAATGCACGATTTCGCTGAAGAGGGAAGAATAGAATTATTGGATAAGATTAACGAACTGGAAAACGCAGGCATTTCGGTAAGAGATGAGCTTTATCATAAAAATGGACTTGTAAATCTTGTAGTACCGGGAAATAACGCTTTCAGCATTCTTCAAAGATGCGGGTTTGAAACGATGCAGCTTGCGAATCCGGTGTTTTGCCCAAAGAGCAAAAAAACGGTTGAAAAGGATGCAGCCAAAAGATACTTGCAAATCTATGCTGAAAAAATGGGTATGTCTTTTAATTTTGACAAACCTGTATTTACTTATCCGGTCCGGATAATTCCAAGAAAGAATATATTTGAAGCAATTGCACTTGTAACAGTTTTAAACTCGGGAAATCTTTTAACCGGTACATATGGCGGTTCAGCTCGCAGCCGGTCTGTTTTCAATCATGCATATTTGCTTGTTAAGGAATTCAAATTACCGGTAATTTTTGATATTTTCAAAGTAATTAAAGAAAAATGGAAAGATTCAGCTCCGGTTGAATTATTATATGAAATTTCTGATTCTGTCTTGTCTACATCTGTAATGGAAGGGTTTGGATATGCACTGTACGAACCATGGTTTTATGATTGTATGATTACAGGGAGGATACCACGGGGTGGCGGAGGTTATCCTTCGTTTATGGATACATCTTCATTTTATAGCAGATTTCCGATTCCTGAGGATTGGATTTCGATAAAATTACTGAGAGAAAAGTACAGTATCAAGTATTCTAAATATTATACGAAACAACATTTTTCCGGTTTTCTTGATTCATTTATTATTGATGGTACAGTGGATTTTGGCTTTCTTGATGAAGAAATGCAATTTAAGATAATAAAAAATGTATTGAAAGATGAAAAGATGAAATCAACCTGGCAGCAATTACTTGATCAAAAACTTGCGGGATGGCCGGGGTTTAAAGAGTTAAATTCTCAGGATTTTGCCATTTATTGCAAAAACAGGGAAAAAATAGAGAGCGAATTTTCGCTTTCGAATTTTCAGAAACTATTTTATTCCTGTTTTACACAACCATCCCAAAGGAATACTTCAGATTGGGATTATTCATGTATTTTAGAAGAGTTCCAAAAGAGGGGGTTATTGTTATTGGTTTAACCTTAAACTTGGCTTGTTGGAAGCAAAAAAGAGAAAGTGACTTCCAGGTAAATGATGGAACGAAGTAATAAATGAAATTTAAAAAATAAATTGAAAGAATTCGGGTTTAGTAATAAACATTTTCGGAGTCATTAAATATATTATAATTGACTTTGGTTGTAGATCATGGGATAGTATAAAACCATGGTTTGAAAGGGAGGTATGTGTGGCCAATACTACAAAACATGATTTAATTACTGATGTTTCAAATTTTACCGGTTTAACTCAGGCAGACACAAAGATTGTTGTTGAGGAACTGCTTGCTACTGTTGCTTCATTTCTCGAAGAAGGTAAAAATATTGAAATAAGGGGATTTGGTACTTTTTACACAAAAGTTCGCAAACCACGTCCTGCACGAAACCCAAAAACAGGTGAAGTCGTACCATTATATAAAAGAGTCGTTCCGCTTTTTAAATATTCAAATGAGATGAAGAAAAAAATATCTGAGTCATTGACCAGCAAAACTACAACAGCTGCCGGTTTTTAAAAAGTTTCGCTTTTCCAGACAGATTTCAAAGCAGACCTGCTCGGTTCTTTTTTTTACAAGCTGGAGAGAATCGTGTTTAAACTGGCAGATTCCACTTCTAAAACAGTTAAAACCATCAAAATGTAACATGATCGGTTTATAGTTCGGGTTTTATTGCATTCACTCTAAAAATATTAGGCGGGGGCATCTGTTTTTCCGGACACTATGAATAACTTTAGGTGAAAATTGTTTTATAACACTGGTTAAATTTATCTCAATGAGCTGAAAAAAGCCGGCATAATTTCACCTTGCTCAGGAACCCTGAAACCCTATGCTGCAGGGTAAATGCGCAGATTTCTCCTGGTCAGTTGCCGGGAGATGTATTTAATTAGTGGAATAGTAATTGTTCTGATTAGTGCCTGAATACATCTGCATGGAATTGTTTTGTCTGCAAAATGGCCAGACATCCTGGCAGTAACCATCCATTTGTTTCATGTTTCAGTTTGATCCGTAGTTTAGCAGCAGAATAAAATATCTTTCATTAACTGTCATTTGAAAGAACGCATCTTTTTGATTTCAGTTTTTTTTACAGCCTGCTTGGGTCTGTGAATATTCTGCGAACCTCAGTTTTTTCATTAAAATTCAGCAAATCTTTGTTTCCCGGTTCGATAGATATGTTATTACAAATTTCAACTTGTATTGACACCTTTCATAAATAGCTTTATAATAAACCTTATTGAACTGAAAAAATTTCAAGAAGGGGTGATCTCCATGCGGATATTGGGGATAACAGGATTGCTGTTTATTGTTATTACGGGCAAATTAAGTGGTGCTGAAGATATTTCAGTAGAGGATTTGAATGCGCAAGTGCGTTTTCCTTCGTTTGATGCCAAAATATCTTTAGGTTTTAACTATGATATGTTAAGAGCACCAACAGATGTTTCATTTGAATATCCGAAGGGTTTTTTAGGGTTTAACATCCCGATTGAAAAATCCTTTAATCTTCGTGATTTTGCTACTTATCTGAATCCTGCGATTGATTCAGTTTTCTCTGACACAACGATGTTTTCGGATGGAGAGACTTTCCGGCCCAAAGGGGTTGCCAAACAAAACTCAAATATCACAGTGCGTGTTGATGTTCCTATGCTGGGTGGAGTCGCAAGTTTTTCAAACACCCAGAATTTTTATCTCAACTACCAGAATGCTTTGGGTAATCCGGCTGTTTTTATCAGTCCGGATTCATTGATGGATGGTCTGAGCTTTTTGATGCGGGGAACGATAAATGTTCCTGTAGATCTGAAAACCAGCTGGGAGACTATGACTTTTGGATATGCCTACAGGATAAATCCCTTTTTTACAGTAGCGCTGAATCTTAATCGCCACCTCTTTAATATTGATTTACGTGCCAGAGGCGACATTGATATACTGGGCAGGTTAAAATATGAGAATAGCCAGGGTGATGGAAATGCTGCTGCAGGAATTTCCATAAACCAGGAACTTGATTACTCTTCGGATAAGTTCTATGGCAGGGCTTATGGTCATTATGAAGCGGAATGTTGGACTCCTACACTTGGATTAAAGGCCTGGAGATTTACTGTAACATCAAGATTCGGTTTGAAAAAGAGGGCTAAAGGTAAATTTTATGCGGGATATTCCATACCGTTTTTTGTTGATCCTGTGACATTTGAACTTTTATATGATTTTGATGATCCGGAACTGTTTAATGATCCGGAATTCAGACAAAATCTGATTCGTAATGCAGCAGACAGTGTAATTTACACAACAAAAGATGAAAATGGAAAAGAACCCGGTATGTTCTGGCAGATACCTACAGGCCTTACATTGTCGTTTGATGTTTTCCCTGAAGTATTAAGTATATCATATACAAAAATATTTGGTGAAATAAAAATGAGGATAGATCAGATAGCAAGAGAGAAAAGGGCTTTAGAATCGGGAAGTACACGAATCGGGCAATTTGATACCCTTTCACTTGATGCGGGTGTTTCTGTTGATCATGTTGTTATTTTACAATGCAGAATCTATCGGGCTTTTCTGAATATCGGAGTATTTGGAATGGATTTTCGTCATGAAGATAAAGAGAATTTGCTTGGGAGTAAAATGCCATACATGCACATGGGCTCAATGGCAATGTTGCCGATCTTTAATTTTGGAACTACAATTGGCAGCAAACTACAACTGTTGATTGAGATGGATGTTGTTCCACTTCCTGCTTTCAAAACAGGTTTTTTCTATTATTTCTGAGCATTACATTGTGAAAGGAAGATAAATGAGAAAGTATGGTCATATAATACTGACGTTAATGTTTGCCTTGCAATTATCAGCGCAGCAGGTTTCCGATTATGTAATTATCAGTGCACCTGTAGGGGTACAGAATGGTTCCGATGTAATGTGGATAAAATGGGCGGGTTCAAGCAGGGGAATTGGTTATTTACCGCCCGATTCAGGTTATATTTACTATAGTAAATCACCTGGTGGAGCAGACCTCAGTGCATATAATTACAGGGTTATTCCATGGAGAGATTCTGCAACTGATTCAATTTACGACAATGTTTATTTTCAATCAATCACTGCACCATCAAGAGGTACTGCTTTTCGTGCAGTTGACCAGACAGCAATGGGACCAGGAATCTATTATTGTATTGTAGCATTACCGCTTGAGGATGATACAATGTATTCTAATGAGTTTCAAATAATGATTGAAAGCCAGAATACTGCTGTAATTTCATCACCAACAGGTACGGTTGATAACCTTACACCTGTATTTTCCTGGAGTGCAAATGCCGGAGTTCCTTATTACCATGTAATTCTATCGGATGAAGCGATAAAAATCGATAATACAGACAGCAGTAAAATTGATCTGAGCGGATTAAGTATAGTGTGGCAGGCGATTACACCTGATAACAGGATTACCTATGGTGCTCCGGATCCTTCAGGAATAATCACTGCCGATCCGCCGCCTTTATCACCGGGACAGCAATATACATGGGTAGTGTTGAATAATTTTGGAAATCACCCAGCTTTCTCTTCAATGAAACTTGGTTCAATCGGTGAATTCAGTATTGATGGTATTCCTCTGAAAAAACCTGAGTGCAGATATCCTGTAAATGAAAACCTGAATTCAATAAGGGATTCAGTAATTACTTTTACATGGGATAATCTTGACTCTGAAGCTAATACATACAAGATTTATGTTTATGCAGGTTCGGATTATGAAGGTATCGGTGCCCAGATTATAGTGTGGCAGACAGAGGTGATGGCAACTGAGAATTCTGAAACCATGAGACTGGATGTCAATGCCAGTTCGATATTAACAACCAATAAATACAACTGGCGTGTTGTTGCTGTTGATAAAAAAGGTGCCGGTACTGCAGGGGATACTGCAGGATTTCATTATGAAGTACCTTCAGGAAAAATTAAAGTCCATACACGTGAGATAGTTTCAATAAACGATTCAACATTTGATACTGTAAAGGTGGGTCTGGCAGAAATAAAAGTTCAGGTGCTGGATGGTTCCATGGAAAATCCGTTGTTTTTCTATACAGATACATCCGGTAATTTATCCAGGGAACGTCCGGTTGGAACTTATCGTATAACTTCTGTAATAGACGGGTTTGAAGAACAGTCGCGTACTGTAATAGTCCAGAAAGATAAGACAAACGAAATCACATTCTATCTTCAAAGACCCAAGGCATCCATTTATGGCAAGGTTGTAGATCAATCCGGAAAAGGAATAAACAGGGCAAATGTCACTGGAAACTCGGATCAGAATGATTCTGTATTTACAAAAACAGATGGGTCAGGAAATTTTGTACTGAATTGTTCGGAAGCTGACTGGCTGATAAATATTTCTGTTAACGGCTATAAAACTTTTTTATCACCGAAAATCAAACTGATATCCGGCCAAAATTACAACTATGGTACTGTAAGACTGGAAAAAAATCCGTTTACATTATCGGGAACTGTAAAGAATCCTGATGGACAGGGTATATTGGGTGCAAGTATTAAAATATTCAATGGTGAAATTATGGTTGATGAAATAGAGTCAACACCACAAAGCGGAATGTTTTCCTTTTCTCTTGCATCGGGAAATTATACGCTCAAAGCACAGAAAGCAGGCTTCAGCTTTTACACCGGCACGATAGATATAATAACATCAATGCAGCATAATATAACCATGACACCAGGAGCCTCACTGGTCAAAGGCAGTGTTTACGGGAAATCCTGGTCTGGAGAGAAATTCGTATACGCTCCAATTACAAATGCAAATGTTGAGTTTATAAATATAAGCACAAATGATACGTTCACAGTAAATACAGATGCCGTTTACGGAGATTATAAAATAAGTCTCCCGGGAGATGAAAAATTCCTGGCAGTCAGCCATGCTCAAGGATTTGTTAACAATTCTAGACCATGCACATTATCAACAAAATCTAAAACCAATATCAGTTTCATTGACACCTTACACAGGATGGCGATGATCGGAGGAACGGTTGTCAATAAGGAAAGCGGATCGCCTGCAGGTAACACTAAAGTTACTCTGCTTAAAATACCGGACAACCAGACAGTTGCTTCCGGATTATCTGCTCCCAATGGTTACTTTGAAATAAACGGTGTTCCTGATGGTGTATTTGTTTTAAAGGCGGGTAAAGATGGATATGTCCTGGACAGTCTTGAATTTGATACTGTTAAAGTAAATGAGGGCAGACCAGACCGGGAAAGTATTTCAGTTTTCATGAAACCTGGTGATAAATCAATAGTCGGCATTCTGGATAACGAAAAGTTGAAGGCTTTTTTAAAGATAAGGGAACCTTTTATAAAAGAGATCCCGATTGGTGATACTCTAAGGAATGCAGGAAGTGGAAGATACGTGATATCTGCAGATGCAGTAACTGATTCAATTGTAGATCTTGCAGAGCACACCTTTATAATAGAAGATTCGGAAACCGTTCATGAAGTAGTCATATCCCTGCCTGTAGTACATAATTGCAAGGATACGCTTGTTCCTAAAAATGGTGAGGTAGAAGTTGAATTACGATCCGGTTCAGAATGTGATTCTGCTGTAATCTACTATAAAAACAGTGATGGTGTAACATACAGGTCTGTAAAAATCAAAGAAAGCAAAAAGGAGTATCTTTTCAGTATTACTCCACCCAAAGACGGTAGTTTGATGCACTATTATTTCAAGGTATACATAGGATCTGATGTATATGGTCATGAAAAAGAGGTTTACAAGACATACGTTGTTCCCGACAGAAGCATGCTTACACATATCGAAATACAGCCGGTTTCAAATGATACACTGACATTACCTTCATCATATCAGGCAAAATTTTCGTTCAGGGGATATTACAGCTCTTCTTTTATCATGGATTCAACCATAAAAGGAGAGGATATCATCTGGAAAATGGCAAATGCACAGGGATGCAGGCTTGCAGAAGAAAAGGGGCTTGACATTGTTGTAAAAACAGGTAAAAAACGGACAACAGAACCCGTGATCCTTACGGCAGTAATTGATACATCAAAAATAAGGGTAAAAGGAAATCTCAATAGTGTCTCTGTTCCGTTTAAAGTTTCAGGTTCAGAATTAAAACATATATATGTAAAGAGAATTGACGCGGGAAGCCCCAATCCGCTGATTGCTTCATCATCAGAAAAGGCGGAATTTATGGCCGAGGGCGAAGACATGAACGGAAACAGAATATCGATCTTTCCGAAATGGTCTGTCAAGCCGCCATCAGCCGGAGAAATATCTTCACAAGGCATATTTTATCCTGATGAAAATTTCGCAGGAAATGTAAGGATATTTGCACAAAATGAAAACATAATCGGAGAGTACAATAATGATGGAAAAGGTTTGATTGTTCAATATATGATTCGTTACAGCATGAAAGAGCAGACAGTGTCAAATGGTCGTGAGTGCAGTATAACTTTTCCTGTTCATTCTGTAAAGAACAATGAATATGGAATACTGAGTATTTCAACTGAATCAATGAAAAACAGAGTAAGGCAGGGAATTGGTAATTTCAAAGTAATTGATTCGGTTGTAGTTGATATTGAAGAAATGAATGGTATCAGGTTCAGTTCGGGAAGTGACAGCGTACGTCTTTATATGAATATTCCGGAACATTTACAGAGAAGTGCACGTAGTGGAGCAAGAAAGATGTATATCGCATGCTGGGATGAAGACAGCCTGAAGTGGGATATTCAAAAAAACTCAGTTATATCGGATGACGGTAAAGCAATACATGCGGGATTAACTCATTTTTCAAGGTATGCGATTGTTTCTGAGCAGGTGAATAGTTCCTTTTTAAAAGTATCGCCAAATCCTTTTTCTCCTTTTGTAAGGCCAAAACAACCAGAAAATACAAACTATGGAACCTGTATTGAATTTCAGATTGAGTCTTCCAGTCCGAGACTTCACGAAATTCTATTGCGCATATATAACATTACAGGTGATATTGTCTGGTCGCTTAGCATCCAGAATGCAGAAACAGTACCTTATGCAGTCTGGTGGGATGGCAGAACAAACAGCAGAGAAAATACTCTTATAAAGCCGGGAAATGAGATAGTTTTGCCTCAAGGAAAAAAGATGTGCAGAAATGGACGATATTTTATTGTACTGACTGCTAAAGATACAAATGGAAAACAAAGACAAATGATGAAACAGATTGTTTTGATGAAGTAACAGTTGAAAGTTCTGATATTGAAAAAAGAAATAAAGTGGAGGATTTTGTGAAGGTTTTATTGATAAGCGTAATAGCAATCGCATTATTCAATGTACCGCTTGAGGGAAAAGAAAAAAGTCGTGAAAGCAGAATGCGGATAGGAATACTTGATTTACATACTTATGGTGAAGCAGGGAAAAATAATCGTGAAATATCGGAATTGACAGGAAAATATTTAACCAGGACAGGGTTGTATGAGACATACAATCAGGAGAAATTGAATGAAATAATCAACAAAACCGGCAACAGAATGCCGGAAAGCATAAAGGATCCCAGAACGGTTCTCGGTATCGGTAAAATTGCCGGGATGGATAGAATGCTTTATGGATATATTGAAATCAACAAAAATGTTTGTGGTATTCAAATGACATTGATTGATGTTATTCGAAGGCGTACCATAGAGGAAGTGAGTCTTAAAGGAGATAAACTGGATGATATTATAAGGGAAGCTGTTGCATACCTGCATGGCAACCGGACAGAAGAATCGAAAATTCAAGCGTATTATGGACCGCAGGTGCACAATGAAAAGCAGTTTCTTTTAACTTCCGCAGGTTTCATAGGGGCTGGATTATTGACAGGTATTATAAATTATGGTGTTGAAAAAAGTAATGTGCATAAAATGTATGCAAGGTATTCATCGGAACCGCTCTCCGGTATGGCTGCTTCTGCAGATAATATACCATTGTTTGCAAGGCCGGCTGCTTTGGCAAATGCATATGTTGCAATATCAGATGATGCATATGGAGTGTTGTATAATCCTGCCGGTATGTCGTGGATCTATGGTCAGGAAGCGTCTGTTGGATACCAGTACAGGTTTGGAATCAATAACATTGCAGCTTCTTATGTTAACAAAGCAACGCGTGATATGGGTTTCGGTCATTTATTCCTGTATAGTGCAGACAAGCAAAATATCTTAACGGAGATGTACTTTGTTTCTGCTGTTTCTTATAAGTTCAATAAACTGCCGTCGTTTATAAGGCCATTCTCTCTTGGAGCTAACTTAAAAATTGCAACGTGCAGGGTTAATGGTTCTGATACCGGTTCTGTAAGTGGAAGTTCATTTGGCGCCGGTATTGACATTGGACTTCTCTGGGAATTATCTGAAAATATCAGGTATGGCCTGTTATTAAGAGATATACCTGTAATTAACAGATGGAAAAATGTAACAACAGGATACAGCTATTTTGAAAACAATGCTGCGACATTAAATATGGGTGGAGCTTTTTATGCAGGGTATTCAACTGTTCTGGTTGCTGAAGGGCAGATTCCGCTTTATAAGGATCAGGTATTCAAAATGGCCGGAGGTATAGAGCAGGAGTTGTTTAAAGTATTGGTAATCAGGGCAGGAATGCAAAAAGAGATTATGGAATCGGAAAATACTCCATGGAAAATTACTGGCGGGATCGGTTTTAACATTAAAAATATTGCAGTTGATGGTTCTTATGAGTATAATACACTTGAAGTGTTTGATGTAGTAAATATTTCGGTGCGCTACAGTTTCTGAAAGTATTTACAAATCAATAATAAGCAGCGTGATGTCATCGGAGGGCTCACAGTTGTTACAGAACTTGTTTTGATCAGATAAAATCAGTTCAACAGCATCGGAAGGATTTTCAGAAGCTGATTCTGAAATCATTTTTACAAGCCTTTCAACTCCATAAAGTTCATCGATTTCATTTTTTGATTCGGTCAGGCCATCTGTATACAGTACTAATCTGGTTTTACCCACTTCATACTCTAGAACAGATTCATTGAGCATCAAATCTTCAAAAATTCCCAAAAAAAGTCCATCTGCCTTTAGTAATCTGTATTTACCAGTGTGACGTTCAAAGATTATAACAGGGCAATGACCTGCAGAAGTGTATCGGAACTGATGTGTTTTTGTATCCAGTAGTGCATAAAAAACGGTTACAAAGTTACCGGTTTTAATTTCTGAGAGGAAGGTTTTGTTAATCTGGTTGAGTGTTTCGGCTGGAGAGTAGTTATTTGCATACGTTTTAAGAAGGATTTTTGCCATTGACATAATTAGTGCGGATGCAATACCGTGTCCGGAAACATCGGCAACAACAATCCCGAAAATATCAGGAGCTATCTGAAACACATCGTAATAATCACCACCTACAGCATCTGCAGAGAGATAGCGGGCGCCTATATTGAATTTTGATATTTTATTGAGATCCTGTGGCAGAAGGCCTTGTTGAATGGACTGGGCATGATCAAGATCATTATTGATTTTGGTTTGTGCGATTTCAAGATCTGAATTTACGATTTTAAGCTGTTTGTTTGCCTGTTGCAGCATCACGTTGGTTTCATCAAGGGTCTTGAAAATTCTGAAGTTTTCGATAATAATTCCGGCGAGATTGATAACAGCAGTAAGAACCGTTATGTCGTCACTGGTGATCGGTTCTTGTCTCTGGTATCTATCCATCCAGACTACACCTTCAACTTTGAAACACTGACATGAGATACATGAAGATCTGTGGTCGTTTTCATTTGCAGAAGTGTTCATCCGGGAACTTCCGGGTATACTCCAGCAATATGGATTAAAACTTTCATGTGCGGGACAGGTTGCCAAAGAACAGTTTTTAACTTCCCAGCATTTCCTGTTGACTTTATTTATAAGGGGAATAACCAGGTAGGATGGTGAAGAGAGTTCTTTTGAGAAGAGATCATCTTTGTCTGGTTCTTCAACCAGAATATGTCGATTCAGAAAAAGGGCGTCGGTGATTTCACCGCCTTCAAACCCTAAAGGGATTGAAAGATAATTGAGATCCATTGTTCCGAACCCGACAAATGCATCAGGTTTCAGTCTGAAGTTTTTCTGATCAATTTTAAACAGAATAACACGGTCAAACTCGATAATTTCCTGAATAGCCAGTAGAATAGTTTTAATTATATTTTCCAGATCGGTGCATGAATGAAGAACTTTTGTGAGCTCATGGATTAACGAGCTGCTCATCAACTGTTTTTTTAACAGGTCATTTTGGGATTTAAGCTGCTTGATCTGTTGTTTCAAATCAGAAGTTCTGTTTTGAGGAAAATTCATAGTTCTCAAAATACATATACGCACGTGAAAAATGGAAAAGTTTTGCTAAATAAAGCCTTAAAAAACGGCTTCCTCTTGACTTTCAGACGTTTTGTGATCCATTTTTGTATACTCTTCAAAATGTAGAAACGTTTCAGATCGTATTCTATCTGATATTAAGTTCTGTTCATATAACGATACATATTTTTGTGTCTAATAAGGGAGGCCGATTTGAATATAAAGTATAACAAAAAGAAACAGGAATTAAAGGGAGATCCTCTGGTAGATGGAATAGTAAAGGCCAGGGAATATATCGCAAAAAACAGCAATCTGATTATAGGTTCGGTTGTTGTTCTGCTATTCTTGATCGTATTCTCCATCGTTTACAGTAATATGCGTTCTTCAAGTCAGCATAAAGCTCAGGAAGTTTTTGGTAATGCAATGCTTGCATATACTGATAAACAGTATGATGAAGCGATAGAGCAGTTTAAAATAGTTGTTACCAATTATGGGTCGACCTCACAATCCGTGCTCAGTTCTTATATGCTTGCCAACATACTTTTTGAACAGGGAAGATATGATGAAGCGATAACATGGTACGAGAGTGCTGTTTCAACGAAGAATTTTTCCGGTTTTGTAGGTGCTCAGGCTTTTGAGGGGTTAGCCTCGTGCTATGAAGCAAAAGGGGACAATTCATCTGCTGTTAAATATCTGGAAAAAGCTCTGAATGATGAACGGATATCTTACAGACACAGTGCAATCAGATGGAAAATTGCTCTTTTAAGTAAATCGGATACTTCTAAGGTGCGTCAGCTTTGTCAGGAAATAATAAATGATTCTTCTGCAACGGACTATCATCATAAAGCAGAAAACCTTCTGGCTATGATGAAAATGGAATCGGCAGGATAGATAGTTGCCCATATCGGGTGCACTCTCTATATTAAATTTCGACAGTCTCTGTGGGAAATTAATACTGCTTACATTGTTGCAGTTTAAAGTATATATATATAGTGAATTAAACTGAATGTTTTTTTTCGGAATCCACAGTCTTTGAAATTCTACACCGGTAGAAACAGATTACAGATTATTGTAATTATAGAGGCAACGTGTAGCGCATAATCATGTATATGTGCTTGATACCTGTTTTGGCGGGTTTATCTCCATCAAAAACAGTTTGTTGTTTTACGTGATTAATTGATTCAGATATTATTCAGATAAACTTTAAATTCAGGAGATATTTGTATGAAAATCCTTATTATGGATGATTCCAGCAGTAGAAGAGGGCAGGTCAGTGAAGCAGTAGAGAAACTTTCACATGAAGTAGTTACTTGCTCTACAACAAATGATTTTATTACCAACCTTGAAGAGGTTGAACCACAAATGGTTGTTGTTGATATGGATACCTGGAAAAAAGGAAAATCAATATACAACTACTTTCACATTGGCAAGAAACTTGAAAAGCTTCCTGTTATACTGTATAATGCTGAAGAGGATACATATTTCATACCTGAACGTACAAGAAATGAAAATGATCGTATCCTTCCGAAACCAACAGATATTGAGGCTATAATAGATTCGATACAAGAGAGTGCATAATAATATGCATAATTTTGACTGAAATATATGGGGAAAAAAACAAACGCTTTGATTTTTACCGATACCGATAGTGGTGGAATTATTCATATTGCAAATATCAAAGGGGGTGTTGGTAAATCGACTGTTGCAACAAATCTGGCGGCTTCTTTTTCGAGGCGCGGGCCAACACTGATTGTTGACCTTGATGTTCAGGGAAGTGCCAGTGTCGCATTAGGCTTTGATACCGATAATGCAGTCAAATCTTCATGGGAGTTGTTTCGAAAACGTATTCCCGGTGCACGTGAACAATGGTTGATTAATTATCTTGAAGAGAAAAAAGAACAACTTTTATCTTTTGTATTCCACAAAAAGCCTGAGGCAAAGGCGGGTAATTCAACAATTACTGTCCAGATACAGCCATGTCTCGATCTTATTCCTGCAAATTCGGAGTTGTTCAAAACCCCATCCCGGGTGCAGATAGAAAATCTTGTTTATAATCTCTCTGTTTATCGCAACTACTATAAGTTTATAATACTTGATACACCGTCTGTATGGAATGAGTTAACAAGAGCATTATTTCTTAATAGCGACCTTAATCTCATACCTGTTACCTTGAATGCGCTTTCCACGAAAAGTCTCAGGGATTATCTATCAAATGTCCGGGCTCTGGCGCAGCGGAATCCAGCTTTGCGGATCAGAATCGTTAAAAATGAAGTGTTCGGGAAAGATTCTTCAAAGCTGATTGGCAAAACCCGTACTATGGTAGAAAATCGCAAATATCTTGATAATCTATGTGAACAGGTCTCTTTTTACAGCGGTTCGGGTATCTCATTATTACCGCAATCCATAATGTTTGATCTGGAAATACCTGAATCCGCAATAGTCAGAAATGCACAGGATGAGGGTAAATCGGTTCATCATTACCAACAGTATGGGAAAATAACAAAAGCATTTGAAGAACTTGCCAAAAGAGTACAATATGTTCTGAATACTCCTGTTCATAAAAAAAATCTGCGAACTGATATTCTCAATACTGTTCCTGCCATAATTGCTGCTGCTGTATTGATAGGTGCATTTGTTTTCAACCTGCCCGTGCCGGAATTGAACGCTCCAAGACCTCTTGCTCCACAGCAGCTTACAATTCCCGAAGCAGGCAATATAACTCACACATTCACAAATGGTGAATCTGTATTTAGAATTGCAAAATATGCAATATGCCATTTCAGAGCCGTTGTACCAAGTCCGAAGGATGTAAATGATTATTCTAAAGAAACTGTTGATATTTACAATTTGACAAAAAATGAAAATGAACCGAAAATAGATCTTGCCAGACAAATACCTGAAGGTTTTTCGTTGACTTTTTATCCGCCTATGAACATTCGTAATGACAATGAAAAAATGTTGCTGCCGGTTTACAAATTTTTTGTTGGTCTGGTTGATGATAAATATGGTTACATTACAGGTGACTGGTGTGAACGCGGGCTTGGTGGTGGACAACCGCATTATGGTATTGATGTTGCCGGGAGCTATGGTTCAAAAGTTTACAGTCCCATGGATGGTAAAGCGTTTTTGAAAACGACTTCAATCATGGGGAGAACTGTCGGGATTATAAAGGATGAAACACTTATCTGTTTTATGCATCTGGATAAACGTTTCGTAAAAGATGGTGAGATGGTCAGGCAGGGACAGCCAATAGGTACAATTGGTATGACCGGAAGAACCAGCGGTCCGCATGTACATATCGGTTACGGTATTCAGTCGCAAACTGGTGCAGATATGATATTCGGGAACAAACGATACCGGGTTACAGATCCAAAACTGTTCTTTTACAGAAAAGTATATATGGATGGGCAATAGTCGGTAAAGAGAGCCGAAAACTTAAATCAAATTCAATACACTTGTTGTTCAGATAATATTCAAATCAGGCACTAATCCCTGTTCTGCAGGGTTAAAGGAATCGGGAAAGAGAATCTAATCCCCAGAGACAGATTCAGGGTTTTCGGATAGACAGAATTTTCTTTTCTCAAGCAGCTCCCGAGCATGTTTTATTGAAATATCAGAACTTCCACCAAGCATTCTTGCGATTTCTTCAATTCTCTCTTCAAAACTCAAGTTTATGACGCGGGTAACTGTACGGTCTTCAGAAATCTCCTTGAATACTTTATATTGTTGATCTGCAAGAGATGCGATCTGATGCAGGTGTGAGATGCACAGGACCTGATGAGAATTGCTTAGTGAATAAAGGGCTTTACCTACTTCTACAGCCAGCATTCCTCCGATACCCGTATCAATTTCATCAAATATAAGCACAGGAATATTGTCATGTTCTGCCAGAACTGTCTTTATCGCGAGCATTAAACGTGAGATTTCGCCGCCTGAAGCGGTTTTGGCTAATGGGAGCAGAGGTTCACCAGGGTTGGTACAAACGGTGAATGTAACAGCCTCCAGGCCATCGGGAGTCGGTTTTTCAAATTGATGAAACTTCGTTTTCCACTTTCCGCCCCTGAATCCCAGTTTTTTCATAAGTAAAGAAATTGCCATGTCAAATTCTTCAGAAGCTTTTTTGCGTTTTTCTCTCAACACCTTACCTGCTGACAGGCAATTCTCAAGGCTGGCGTTTACCTTTTTCTCAAGAAGCTCTCTGTCTGATTCAATATTTTCGAGTGATTGAAGTTCCTGTTGCAGTCTTTGTTGTTTTATTATTAATTCATCGATACTGCATGAATATTTCTTTTTCAGACGCTGTATTTTGGATAATCTGGAATTTATGAATTCCAGCCGGGCCGGATCTGTACTTTCCGAGATGTTTTGTGCATAAGTACTGCAGTATGTTTCAAGTTCTGTAAAAGCAGCTCCTGCTGTTTCGATATCAGTAATCCAGGGAACTACTGATGAATCATATTTTGACAGATTCTCCAGTTTTTTTCTGATAAAAGAGATTTTTTTATTAATGGAATCATTTAATATTTCGAGTATTTCAGATATGCAAGCTGTACGCTGTGCAGACGATGAAAGAAGGGAAAGTTCTGATTCCAGATCCTGTTCTTCACCGCAACGGAGCTCAAGTTTTGTCAGTTCATTAAGCTGGAACTGGATTATGTCTTTTTTTTCTGACAGTTCTCTGGCTTTTTTAAGATGCGTCTCCAGTATTCTGGATGCTTCCATATAGCCGCGATAGCATTCATCATACTTCTGTTTGCAAGGCAGGACTTCAGGAAGGTAATCTATAATTAACTGATGGTAATCTTCATTGAGCAAAGACTGATGTTCATGCTGTCCGTGAAGGTCAATTAATTGGTCGCCCAGTTTTTTAAGGGCATTGAGGGTAACGGGGATCTGGTTTATGTGAATCTGATTTCGTCCATTACGCGATATTTTTCTTCTGATAATTAATTGCCCGTCTTCAGGTTCAATAGAAAGATCCTCGAGCAGTTTTGCAAGTGGTGTTTTAATCTCTTCAACATCAAATATACCACTGATCCATGCTTCTTCATATCCACTTCGGATCATTTCCGCTGATGCACGTTCTCCCAGAAGTAATCCAATGGCACCTGTCAGAATCGATTTTCCGGCGCCTGTTTCTCCTGTAAAAACACTGAATCCACTCTCCAGATCCAGTGACAACTCTTGAATGAGAGCCAGATTTTTGACACGAAGTTCTTTTATCATTGAGTGCCTGCCTTGTATTGACGTCCCCAGTTGAGTTTACGCCGTAATAAAGCGAAGTATGAACGCTCTGTAAGTTGAATCAGATTGGTGGCAATACCTCCGTACGAAACTGTTATATGATCTCCGTTGCGAAGATTAATTGAATCAAGGCCATCTATACTTAACAGAAGATCCGGATTCTTTTCGTTAATAATGAGTCGGATATTTTTTTCTGAAGACAGGATAATCGGACGTTCAGTAAGAGAATGTGGACAAATAGGAGTCAGGATAAAAGCTTTGAGTCCGGGCTCGACTATCGGCCCGCCAGCAGCTAATGAATAAGCTGTAGATCCGTTTGGAGTTGCAACGATAATACCATCAGCGAAAAAATCTGTTATAAAATCATTGCCATACCAGGCAGAAATTGATGTGAGTTTCGGGGTATTGATTCTGTTTATATACAAATCGTTTAAGCAATGGAATGTCTGGATTACTTTATTATCCCGTTCCAGTTGTATGAAAAGTACCATTCGGCTAATTGTTTTATAATCACCACTATGAATTTTCTGAAGACTGTTTTCCAGTTCTTCCTGTCCTATATCAGTGAGGAAACCCAAACCGCCCATGTTTACACCAATTACCGGTTTTTGGGAAAATTGACACATATGTGCTACGGAAAGAAAAGTTCCATCACCCCCCAGCGAGACTATTGCCTCGCTTGATAATAAAAAATCGTTTTCAGTCTGACATATTGGAGCATCCGCAGACGACTGGTTTTTTAGAGATGGATGGAAATAAATTTTAACTCTGGTTTGATCAGACCAGTTCAGTATTCTGACCAAAACATCACTTATGCGAGAAGACTGCTTGAAAGCGACTATCCCGAAAGAGTTTATTTTTTTCATATCAGGACCTGAATTCGGCTAATTCTGAAATGATCTTTTCAAAATCAGGCCATCTTTGTTTTATATTTTCATCTTCAATATGAGTTTCTCCCAGACATTTGAAACCTGCTGCACAAAAACTGCCGCTGATATGTGCAGGGTAATTTTCTGTTAAATCAAATCCGTCAAAATCTGATCCACCCTCTACGACAATCCCGTCCGGCATTTCACCGTGGCGTGCACCAAGTTTACGAATACATGATTCAATAAGGTCAATCCCGTCGGGATTATCGTTACGAAGATCTTCCATATTCCTGAAAACCGATTGTCCTTTTGCAAATGCCGCCAAAATGACCAGTGCCGGTATATAAACATAATAATTTTCGGGTGGATTACACTCCATTTTCCGACCAGTTAATTCAAATTTCTGAATGCTTACCATTCCGACAGAACCAAATGAACATCTGCTGGTTTCCTGAATCGAAATCTTGCATCCCATTTTCCTGATATAACTTAATACCGGTGTAGCCCAGGTTTCGAGAGGCATATTGTTGAGAACAAATGATCCTTTGGGCAGCAGACATTTTGATGTAATCAATATCGCCCCAAGTATTTCATCACCAGGAAGAGTAATTTCAACTGGTTTTTCTGAGATGCTTTTTTTAGAAAATGTAGCAGTAACGATAAATTTTTGATTCCGGGATTTTTGCATTTTTTTCGATTGAATTAATTTAATCCGGCGTGCAAGTGGATCGTTTTCTTTTCGCATAAGGCTTTTGACACTCAGTTCAAAGCCGAAAGCTGGTAAAATCAGTCGAAGCGGATTTGAAAAGATAAAATCTGTATTAAAAGAAAAATCCTGGTTTTGTCCCAATAACAATCCAATAAGCGGGGCAATATCAGTTTCTGTAAATGTGAGATTATCGTTTATCGTTTCAGGAAAACTATTGATTGTAAGTCCGGTTTTATCATCAAACAGTCCTGATTCAATCCTGAAACCAAACTTATCTGCAATTTTTTTCCAGTATGCAATCTTTTTTTCTGAAATAGAGTCAAATGCAACGGTTTTACCCATGCCCAAAAGTGTGAAAACTATTATATCACGATAGGGAAGAGTGTCATAGGAGACCGGGATAAATGAAGAACTTTTTTCGGTGTTTTTGGGTATAATTGTACATACATTCTGTTCTTGTTTACAATCGGCTAATCCTTTAATGAAATCAAGCCGTTTTCCATTTAAAGGCGTATCGTAATATGGTGAAATTTTTACAGGCTGTTTTGATGCTATTGATATTATTGCAGACAGGAAAAAAAGATCCGGACTTGGTGGCAGAATAAATTTTCCATGAAGAGATTTCGCGGGTTTAACTGTAAACATCAGAATTAGTTCCTTTCACGAGCGCTGAATCCACTTTTTGTCAATATCGAAACAACCTTCTTTGCAATATGCGGTGATTCGAATGCCAGACGTATTGTGCCGCCTTCTCCTTCACGGACCTTTAATACCTCAATATCTTTTATATTGATACCATTTTCAGAAAGGGATTCTGCAAGTTTGAATATTACTCCGGGTTGATCTTTTGCCAGAACCAGTACTTCGCTGAGTTTATTCATGAAACCTTTATTCTGAAGAGGTATTTGTGAACGGAATTCTTTTGAAGAGTCAAATAAATTCTGTAGTGAATCACTGGTTACGCCTTTTTTAATCTCTTCAAGTGATTCTATAAGCGAATCGAGCAGGTGAACAACAGGTCCTTTGTTTGTGTTAAGAATATCATGCCACATTTTGTAAGGTGCTGATGCAATACGGGTCATGTCGCGAAACCCGCCTGCTGCTAGAGATTGTGTTCCCGGATATTGAAGTTCCATATTTTTTGCGAGATTAACCAGCGCAACAGCAAGAAGATGTGGTAGATGGCTTACAGTTGCAGCAATTTTATCATGTACATCCGGTTTTAAAAAAAGCGTTCTGCACCCAAGATATTTACAGAGAAATTCAGCAAATGAGGTGTCCATTTCATCTGGTTTGTCAGAAGAAGGAGTCAGCACATAAATCGCATTCTGGAACAGATATGGATCTGAAGCTGCACATCCGCTTCTTTCAGATCCGGCCATTGGATGTCCACCAATGAAACGTACATTGTCCGGCAGGTCAAGGGCTGTTGAAACAATCGTTTTTTTTGTGCTCCCTACATCGGAGATCAACAGACCATCAGGAAGATTCATTTTGCCGAGAGTTTCAATTGTCTTTATTATCTGCATTATTGGCGAGCAAAGAATCAGAAGCTGTGTTTTTTGAATAACTTTTTGAAGTTCATTATAAGAATAACCCTTGTCAATACAGCCTAATTGCAAAGCAATATCCAGATTTTTATTAGAAGACAGTCCTGTTATCTGACCATCAAAACCGGACTTTTTTAAAGCAAGTCCCAGCGAACCACCAAGTAACCCGACACTATATATAGTAATATTATCTGGTTTAAAATGCATTTCAGTTTTTACCTCTGTTCATTAAATAAAGAACTTCACCTTTTTTTGTTAAAGGTATTATAACATTCAGATAAAACTCTGCAACTGTATCAGGGTCAATGGTGTTTCGAATAAGTCGGTTTACGGTTTCCTGAGTTTTGCCGGTTTTAATCCGGATTCTTTCGATAATCTGATCTTCAACATCTTTCCGTGTAATGAGTTCAATAATCGCTTCTGTATCACATTTGTTTATAAGTGAAGAATACAGATCCGGATTGCTTCTGTATTTACTTTCACCAACATATAGAGCTCCATAGTGAATTCTTCGTGCAATTGCCTGCACTGCGTAGACATCCTTTTCAACGCACGACCCATACTGCATATCATCACCTTCAGGACATAATTTAGGTATAAGTTTTAAATAACTTTCCAGAACACTGTCAGTAACGCTTACTTTATTGTAATCGTCAATATTAAGACTGACTTTCGGAAGGATTACTTTGCGTTTGGGTGGTTCGAGGCCCCTGGTAAATGGACGCTCTTCCGGGACACAAAAACGCCCGAAAAGCGAATCGGTTTTTTCCTGATAATGAAGCCTAAGATCAAAAAGGCTACGGTTGGTTTCGCCGGAAAATCCACTATGTCCAGGTTCGTAACATCGAAGATCCGCATGGAATTGAGCTCTGTCAATCAATCTGGAAATGATGGTTTCTTCATAACTTTCCAGTTTGGCTGCAATAATTTGTAAATCAAGTTGCTGCATTGTTCAAAAATAAGTTATAAGGGTTAGAATCTATCTTATTCGGGTTGCAGTTTTATAATCAAAAACCTGTTCCCGGAGTTTATCTAAAAAGTTCGCGTTTTTATATGATAACTCGATGTTTTTTACAAGTGCGCTTCCGACTATAACACCGTCTGCACCACATTGAGTAACTTTTCTTACATGTTCTGCAGAAGATATACCGAATCCGACAGCCAGAGGTTTGTCTGTTACTGTTTTAAGCCGGGAAATGGTACCAGAAATTGAATCACTGAATTTCAGGTCTGTGCCTGTAGCACCAAGACGGCTTACAACATATACAAAAGAATCAACTTGACTGCATATATATTTGATGCGGTCTTGCGGTGTAAGCTCCGAAACTATGAATACTCTTCCGATTCCATATTTTTCCATTGATGATTGTAAAACCTCGGACTCTTCGGGAGGCATATCTGCAACAAGAATACTGTCAATACCTGCATCTGCAGCTTTCCTGCAAAACAGATCGGTACCCAGATGCAGGATCGTGTTTGCATACAGAAGTATACCAACAGGAATATCTGAACAGGATCTTAATTTTTTGACAAGTTTGAAAAACTTTTCGTGGTCCATACCGTTTCTGATAGCCCTTTGTGAAGCCCGTTGATTTACCGGACCGTCAGCTATCGGATCAGAAAACGGATACCCGATTTCAAGAATATCTGCACCACCATCAATATAAGCCCTGAATATTTCTTCGCTTTTATCTGGATCGGGATCCCCTGCGACAGCAAAGGGTATAAAAGCAGCTTCATTTCTCTTTTTAAGAGCATCAAAAGTTATTTCGTAACGGTTGGTCATATATTAATCCCCAGATAGTCTGCTACTGTGAAAATATCCTTGTCTCCGCGTCCGGAAAGGTTAATTACCATTATGGAACCTGATGGCATTAAAGGGGCATTTTTAACGGCATAAGCGACTGCATGTGAAGATTCAAGAGCAGGTATAATCCCCTCATATTCACACAGCATTTTGAATGCATCCAAAGCTTCAGTATCGGTTGCATAAGTATAATCAACGCGTCCGGATTCGTGAAGAAAAGAGTGTTGAGGACCAACTCCACTGTAATCAAGTCCGGCAGAGATAGAGTGTGTATCTGAAATCTGGCCGTTTTTATCCTGAAGAACATAAGAGAAGGAGCCGTGTAAAATTCCGGTGCGTGAGAGGTCAGAATGAGTTAACCTGACTGCATGTTTATTGCTGTCTAAACCACAACCACCTGCTTCAACACCTACAAGTTTCACATCTTTATCATCAAGAAACGGAGTAAAAATTCCAATCGCATTTGAACCGCCTCCAACACAGGCAACAATTGTATCTGGTAAACGGTTTTCAACTTTTAAAATCTGCATTTTCGTTTCTTTACCTATAATAGACTGGAACTCTCTTACAATTGTTGGAAACGGGTGAGGGCCCAGGGCAGATCCAAATGCATAATGTGTAGTGCGTACCGTTTTTGACCAGTCCCGCATAGCTTCATTAACTGCATCCTTGAGCGTTTTTCCACCGCTATCCACAGGTACTACACGAGTTCCAAGAAGATTCATTCGAAAAACATTAGGTCGTTGACGCTGCATGTCAACAGTGCCCATATAGATGTCACATTCCATACCCAGCAAAGCTGCAGCAGTGGCAGTTGCGACCCCATGCTGACCAGCTCCGGTTTCTGCAATAAGACGTTTTTTTCCCATATATCGGGCCAGCAGGGCCTGTCCGAGTGCGTTGGTGATTTTGTGGGCACCAGTATGATTAAGATCTTCTCTTTTAAGATAGATTTTTGCTCCACCGAGTTTTTTTGTTAATCGTGATGCAAAATAGAGTGGTGTTTCCCGGCCGTTATATTTCTCCAGTAAATCCTTGAATTCAGACTGTATTTTCTGATCCTTCATAAAAGCATCAAATGCATGCTGGACTTCGTTCAGTGCCGGCATAAGGGTTTCAGGCGCGAACGTACCTCCAAATCTTCCAAAATATCCTTTTAGAGTAACATCTTTTTTCATTTTATTATTCTGCCGATACGGTTTATTTTGAATTTATCTGAATTTTCGGGATCACCATTGTAAGACCATAAAATCATAAATGGTTTTCCGATGACAAATGTTGTTTTCAGGGGACCAAAAAATCTGGAATCCAGTCCATTTTTCCAATTGTCTGCCAGAAGAAAAACGTATGATCCTTTTACCACATATCTGGAAACCTCTTCGCCATCTATACAGAATGTGAATTTCAGATTCACATTCTGGTTATAATGTATCATTGAAAGATACTCTTTGAGTCTGGTCCAGAAAAACCAGTCAAAACGATTATGCTCAGGAATTGAATCCAGCAAACCTTCATAGAGCGAAAATCCGTTTATAAAATAATCGTTGGTTACCGAATCGTCTAATAACAGTTTGGTATTTAGTGAAAATGATGATTGAGGGTTTTCCTGGCGGATTACAGAAATTGCAAAGAAAAAATCTCTTAAATTATCAGTTTGAAGATAAAGGGTGTCTCCTGAAGCAGGGACGCGAAAAGGAGCAAAAAAATCTAGTGGTGAATAATCCGAAGGGATTATTTCAGTACTGGTACGTGAATTTTGGAAATAATCTGATTCCAATCTGGAATTGAAAAAGATACCGCTGTCTATTGAAACGGTGTCTGCCCGGATACCTGCAATGCGAAGATAGCCCTCTTTTCCTGGTTCAAAAGGCATTTTAAACAATACAGGCTGAAGTCGTTTGGGCTTTATTAAATTTCTGACCAGGGGGAGACTGGAGATTCTCGACACTGCAAATCTGTCTCCTTTGATAGTGGTTGGAGACATTTGATTGCCATCAATTCTTCTGATATCAATAATGCAGAATTTGATAAACAGCCCGGCAATAACGATAATCAGAATTCGTTTTAATGAATTAAAATAAAATGTCCTTGAATGGAACGGTGTAGACAGGTTTTTTTCCTTCATTGTTACTCCCTGCTTAAAACAGCAAGAAATGCTTCCTGTGGTATTTCAATATTCCCAACCTGTTTCATCCTTTTTTTGCCTTCTTTCTGTTTCTCCAGCAGTTTACGTTTTCGGGAAATATCACCGCCATAACATTTTGAAGTTACATCTTTGCGATAAGCTTTAACTGTTGTACGCGCTATTACTTTGGTTCCAAGTGCTGCCTGAATTGCGACTTCGTACTGTTGCCGGGGGATTAATTCCTTTAATTTTTTGGTTATTGAGAGCCCGAAACTGTAAGCATTATCTTTGTGAACAATTGATGAAAAAGCGTCAACTGCAGATCCATTAATAAGTATATCCAGCTTTACCAGATTGTTACGCTCATATCCGTCAAATTCATAATCCATTGATGCGTATCCACGTGTACAGCTCTTCAGGCGATCAAAAAAATCTATTATTATCTCCGAAAGCGGGATTCTGTAATGAAGACAAACCCGTGTTGGATCAAGATACTCCATATTTCCAAGTTTTCCGCGTTTTTCTTCACAAAGCTTCATTATTGCTCCAACAAATTCGGATGGTGTAATAACCTGAAGTTTTGCTATCGGTTCGCTGATATGTTCCACTTCCTGTTGATACGGCATTTTTGCCGGGCTTTCAATAAATATTTCTTCACCACTTTTCAACTTTAACAGATATTTTACGTTAGGTACAGTTGTAATAATATTCACATTAAATTCACGAAAAAGTCTTTCCTGAACAATTTCCATGTGCAGGAGTCCAAGGAAGCCTGCTCTGAAACCAAATCCGAGTGCAGACGATGTTTCCGGTTCATAGGTAATTGAAGGATCATTTAGCTGCAGTTTTTCGAGAGCACTCCTGAGATCTTCATAATCAGCTTTATCAACAGGATAAATTCCGCTGAATACCATGGGTTTTACTTCACGATATCCCTCTACCGGCTCCGAAGTTCCCTTAAGGCGTGTTGTCATGGTGTCGCCTATTTTTACATCCGATATTGTACGGATATTGGCAATCATGTAACCTACTTCACCAGGGTTTAACTGGTCGAGAGAAAGACGTCCCATTTTGAAACAGCCGATTTCATCAGCTTCGTATTCACATCCAGTTGACATAAAACGAATCTGGTCGCCTTTCTTTAATTTCCCGTCAAAAATCCTAATATATGCAACAGCACCCCTGAAAGAATCGAATTTGGAGTCAAATATCAAAGCTTTAAGTGGTGCATTTTCTGTATGCACTGGTGGAGGAATCTCGTTTATCACACGTTCCAGAATTGGAGCAACACCCTCACCGGTTTTGGCACTACAGGCAATAATTGTTTCGGGATCAACACCAAGAAGGTCTGAAATCTGTTGTTTTATCTCATCGGGGCGGGCAGAGGGCAGATCTACTTTATTGATTACAGGAATTATCGATAATTCATTTTCAAGGGCGAGATAGATATTGGTAAGTGTTTGAGCTTCAATCCCCTGAGATGCATCAACTACTAAAATAGCTCCTTCACAAGCAGCCAAAGACCTGGATACTTCATAAGAGAAATCGACATGTCCAGGGGTATCGATTAAATTGAACTGATATGTTTGACCGTTATCGGATTTGTACATCATCCTTATTGGATGTGATTTTATGGTTATTCCTCTTTCACGCTCCAAATCCATATCATCGAGTACCTGGGATTGCATTTTTTCTTTGCTGATAGTACCGGTGATCTCAAGAAAACGGTCTGCCAGTGTTGATTTACCATGATCTATGTGGGCAATAATGCAAAAATTTCTGATAAGTTCTGTTTTCACGAGAATTCCTGTATAAATATTGGTCCGAAATAGTAATTTGCAGTTTACACTGCCTGATTCTCCCGGTCAGATCCGGTCTGAACAATAACAGATCACGTCTTCGCATACTGAAAATCATTAAACGAAACTGTATTCTTGTTGTCCTGCATAATCAAGACATGAATCCAGCACCAAAAATTCCGATGCTGTTTGGACAGGTATGTTTAAATACATCAGACAGCCTGAATAAGCCCTGGAAAATTAGCGGATAAATATACTTAATGGTTTAGTCCAAGAATAATACTATAGTATACGATAGCTTACAGGAAGTTATTGAACCGGTTTTTAAAAGTTCAGATAATGGAAAGTTTCCTTAAAACCAATTTCTGTCTGAATATATGTTGAGCAGAACAAAGACTGTTAAATTTACTATCTGTACCCTGGCTCAGGAATCGAAATTATATTTATCACATCAGGAATAGGTTACGTCGTGATTCATTTGCCGGGTACGGTAAAAAAAACCAAAAATCAGAACTTTCCCTCTTCATATTTACCCATCTTTATATGATATTTGAAGATATGAACAGGTTTTAGTGAAAGGTTGAGTCCGTTTTAGTAATAGTGACATGGAAGCAAATACAGAAGAAAAAAGTATCAAACTTTACACCATATTCTGGACTTTTTATCGTATAGGGTTTTTGACACTTGGAGGTGGTTTGGCCATGGCTGCTGTTATGCGCCATGAACTGGTGTTAAAACGAAAATGGCTTACTGAAAAAGAGTTTTCTTCAGAAATGTCTGTTGCTACAATAATACCCGGAGCCATTGCTGTAAATCTGGCATATTTGCAGGGAAAAAAACTCAAAGGAAAAAAAGGCGCCTTCAGTGCGGTCCTGGGTACAGTATTACCATCATTTATTATCATTCTGATAATTGCGCAATTCGCAATGCCTTATTTTCGTTTACCCCTGGTAACAAAGTTCTTCAGAGGCTGCTCTGTTGCAGTTGCAGGATTACTTGCATTTGCAGCATTTACATTTGGAAAACAGCAGCTCAAATCATGGAATGCTGTGTTTGTGTGTGTTACCGGTCTTGCAATTGTTGCAGGTCTGGATGTTCATCCTGTGTGGGCAATTGTCACAACCGGTTTAACAGGGTATATTCTTTTTAGAAAATAAGAATGAAAAATGAAAAGTTTGATCAGTTTGTTTCTAAGTTTTATAATTATCGGTATAGGCGCTTATGGTGGGGGACTGGTTACAATTCCATTAATCCAGCATGAAATTGTTAGTGAACGGAACTGGCTGCGTCTTGATGAGCTGGGACAACTTTTTGCAATAGCGCAGATGACACCTGGCCCGATTGCAATTAATGCTGCGACATTTGTTGGCTATACTGTTAATGGGTATTGCGGAGCTTTTACAGCAACATCTGCAGTTATACTTCCCTCTATTCTGATCCTGCTATTTTTAACACATTTTATCGACAGAGTTAAAAATAACGCTCATTTTATACGTTTCAGGCATGGTCTGGAGATTGGGGTAATCAGTCTCATTCTTTTTGCTGTCTGGTCTTACGGATCTGTGACAATAAAAAGTTTGCTTGATCTTGTAATCTTTATCCCCGCATTTGCAGTTCTTGTTATAACAGAAGGCAGACTTCATCCGGTACTGGTAATTTTCGGCTGTGGTATATTGGGCATTTTAATTTTTTAAGAGTAAAAAGTTGAAATCGGACTAGTTTAAAAAAACAGCCAGGATTTTTGTTTTCTTTTTATCGACAACATACTAATACAATAATATAATTCAAAAAATGAAAAATCTGATATTCTTCAGAATTTTAACAAGTTTTATAGCTGGAGATAAAGCAAAATGAAATTGAAAAATGTTACAATAAGCAAGAAAATCGCAGGGGGAGCAGTTACTCTATTGGTGATAATTGCAGCAGTTATAGGTGTATCATCCTATATGCTTGCATACAATGCACTGCAGGATCAGCAGAGACGGACGGTTACTGATATTGCTCAGTACGGAGCAAAAATAATAAAGATGCAATCAGATAATTATTTTTCTATTGTAAATGGCATGGCAAGCCGTGATGCTATTCGTTCGATGGACTGGGAGCAGCAGAAGCCGGTTTTGGAATCGGATAAAAAAAGGGAGGGATTTTCAGCAATGGGTATTATCCATCCCGATGGGAATGCAGTTTTCACGGATGGATCGACTGAGTCGTATGCAGACAAAAAGTTATTTAAGGAGACCTTAAAAGGTAATACCGTTTTTTCTGATATTTTAATCAATAAGGAAACCGGTTCAGTGGAGATGATTATATCCGCACCGGTCAGAAATATGGATGGGCAAATATCTGCGGTTCTTGCGGCACGTATTGATGGTTTATGGTTGAGCCGGATTGCAGATGAGATCGGATTTGGTGAAAGAGGATATGCTTATGTAATCAATGGCGAGGGCACATTAATTGCACATGAGAACAGGGATTTTGTTCTGGATCAAAGGAATTTTATTGAAGAAGCAAAAACCGATCAGGTGTACACCAGGCTTGCAGGAATGTTTGAAAAAATGATTAACAGGGAAACCGGTTATGATGAGTACAACTTTATGGGGTCTGAGAGATTTTTCGGATATTCTCCAATTGAGGGTACGGAATGGTCTATTGCTGTAGGTGCTTTTAAAAAAGATGCGTTCAGTCGAATTTACAGAATGCGTAACCTTCTTATAATCCTGTCTATAATTTTTATAATTGCTGGTGCTCTTTTGTCAGCTTTTATTTCAAAAACGATTGTAAAACCGATCAATCTTTTGAATTCAATGCTGGAAGATGTTTCAAAAGGTAATGGAGATCTTACAAAGCGTCTGAATGTAAACTCAAATGATGAAATTGGTGAAATGGCAAACCATTTTAACAAATTTGTTGAAAAAATTCAGGATATGATCCGATCCGTAACCGGTAATGCCGAAACTGTTGCATCATCTGCAACTGAACTTTTTTCGGTATCTGCAGAAATTGATGCCAATGCGCAGAAGATGAATGCACAAACCATGAATGCTGCTTCTGCAACTGAGCAGGCTACAACAAATGTAAATAGTATTTCTGCTGCTGCAGAACAGATGTCAAATTCTGCTCATTCAGTAGCAACTGCAATTGAAGAGATGAGTGCATCATTGAATGAGGTTTCAAGAAACTGCCAGAAAGAACTTGGTATTGCAGAGGAAGCTAACAATCATGCACAGAATGGTAAAGAGGTCATGAACCGGCTTGGAGCTGCTGCCAAATCAATAAGTAAAGTTGTTGAGGTGATAAATGATATTGCAGATCAGACTAACCTGCTTGCTTTAAATGCAACCATTGAAGCTGCATCGGCTGGTGAAGCAGGTAAGGGGTTTGCTGTTGTTGCCAATGAAGTAAAGGAACTTGCAAAACAGACTACAACGGCAACACAGGATATCGTAAAACAGATCGAAGACATGCAGAACAATGCCGAATCTGCCATTAATGCAATAGGTGAGGTAACGAGGGTTATTGAAGAGGTGAATACTATTTCGCAAACTATCGTAAGTTCTGTAGAACAGCAGAGTGCAACCATTAATGAAATCTCAAAAAATGTTGCAGGAGTCAGTGAAGGTGCCCAGGAAGTAGCAAAAAATGTAAATGAATCTGCACAGGGTCTTTCAGAAATCACTCAAACTGTCGGTAATGTCAGTAGTGGGCTGGAAGATAACTCACGTGGAATCGCACAGATTAAAACAAGTGTGGATGAGCTGGCAAAACTTTCGGAAAGTCTCAAGAGTTTGTTGTCGCAATTTAGAGTATAATTGGACGTTGTAACTAAATAAAATTCGAAATAATTAATACGAAATTCGAAACAAAACGATTAGGAAAATTCGAAATACTAAACACGAAATACGAAACAAAACCAAAGAAAAAGCAGGAAAACAAGCAGAAAAAATACGAAATTCGAAACAGGAAGAGAAATCGGAAACCAATCAGAAATAATCGGAATAAAATTACAAACAATCGGATATAATCGGAAACAATAAGATAGAAATTACAAACTTTCACTTTTTACTGAATTGAACAATTAATAATAAGATGTCAGCACATAATCCGGGTTTGTGAATTTGGATTATTATTGATTGGAAATTGTTTGAAATTTATATTCCTATTGGGATTTGTAATTTTCTTAATCGATATCTACTTCAGTATATTGAGAAAATAAGAATTCCGCGGCCGTTATGTTGAGCAGCACCTGCAAATTTATAGATGTTAAGGTATTTTTTAAAACTTTTGATCATCATGTTCGCCGAGCGCAGTGTGTCCTGCTAACTCTCTTTGTGATGGAGGTGGGCCCTCCGGTTTCGACGAGCAGGCGTAGAAACCAAACCACCCGG
>Ga0209723_1000959_pt1 | contig 48780 bp, 40 predicted proteins | sample BiotimSIPDNA_2_FD_185750 | JGI IMG/M metagenome (GOLD analysis project Ga0209723, IMG submission 185750) | Anaerobic biogas reactor microbial communites from Washington, USA - Biogas_R2 time_0 SIP DNA (SPAdes) (version 2) | ecosystem: Engineered > Bioreactor > Anaerobic > Unclassified | place... | reverse complement strand
TAGAAGATACTTTATCCGCAAAAACATTCCCGTTGAGCAGAGCTTTCTCTACACCGCTCAGAACCCGACGATGCAGCGCGCGAGAGAAATCAGCGCGATTCTGCTCGACAGGTACGACAGCGGTGAGTTTCAGAAGATATATATCATTTATACCGATATGCAGATCGGACACACTTTGAAGACTATTGAAACACGGCTGCTCCCCTTCCACAGAAGTCATTTTGACATACCAAGCGCCGGGGGGGAAACTCCCGTTGATTTTGAGTTTATACCGTCAATGAGCGTTGTGCTTGACAATGTCATTCCGAGTTATATCACCGGCTTCATATACAGCGCTTTGGTTGCCAGTTTCTGCTGCGAACAGTATGCAAGAATGACAGCCATGAATTCGGCAGGAGAAAACGCCGACGAAATGCTGAACCGTCTCTCGGTCGATTACAACCGTATACGGCAGTCAATCATAACTCAGGAGATCACCGAGGTTGCCGCCGGCGCAAGGGCGCAGGAGCGCATGAACGCGAAAAACAGGAGAGAGGTGCCTGAATTTTGAGAACTGAGATAAAAGGAAAAATCGTTAAAGTTTCGGGACCTGTGGTCGATGTCGAGTTCAGTGACAGACAGCTTCCAAGAATAAACGCCGCGCTTAGAGCAAAGGTCGGGAACTTCGTATATGTTATGGAGGCTGCCCGGCATGTCGGCAACGGTATTGTACGCTGCATCATGCTCACCAAAAGCGAGGGACTGGCACTCGGCACCGATGTCACCTCCGACGGCAGCGGCATAAAGGTTCCGGTCGGCGAGGTAACCCTCGGGCGAGTGTTCAATGTGCTCGGGGATCATATTGACGGCGGTTCACCTGTCCCTTCACACTGCGAACGCCATAACATACACAGAAACGCGCCGGGATTTGACGAGCAGTGTTCCGAGATTGAAATACTTGAAACAGGCATCAAAGTCATAGACCTGCTTGAACCCTACGCGAAGGGCGGTAAAATCGGCCTTTTCGGCGGAGCGGGAGTGGGTAAAACCGTTCTTATCCAGGAGCTTATACGCAATGTTGCCACAGAGCACGGCGGATATTCGATATTCACGGGTGTAGGAGAGCGCAGCCGGGAGGGCAACGAACTCTGGCAGGAAATGAAGGAAAGCGGCGTTCTCGAAAAAACGGCGCTCGTATTCGGCCAGATGAACGAAGCCCCGGGCGTGCGTATGCGTGTCGCGCTTGCCGGCCTTACAATGGCTGAGTATTTCCGCGATTTTGAGCATAAGGATGTTCTGCTGTTTATCGATAATATTTTCCGCTTCGTGCAGGCGGGCAGCGAAGTATCCACCCTGCTCGGCCGTATGCCGTCGGCGGTAGGTTATCAGCCCACACTTGCCAACGAAATGGGCGCGCTTCAGGAGCGGATAACCTCAACAAAAAACGGGTCGGTTACCTCGGTTCAGGCGATTTACGTTCCTGCCGACGACCTGACTGACCCGGCGCCGGCTACCACATTCGCTCACCTTGACGCTACAACCGTGCTTAGCCGTAAAATATCCGAACAGGGCATCTACCCCGCGGTTGACCCGCTTGCGTCGACATCGCGGATTCTAAGCAGCGAAATCGTCGGTCAGGAGCATTATGACACGTCCCGTCACGTCCAGGAGATACTGCAGAAGTACAGCGGGCTTCAGGATATAATAGCAATCCTCGGCATAGATGAGCTTGTCGAAGAGGATAAGCTGACGGTGCTTCGCGCAAGACGGATCCAGCGCTTCCTCTCCCAGCCTATGCATGTCGCCGAGAAATTCACCGGTATCAAGGGCGTATATGTGCCGCTCAGCGAAACCATACGCGGGTTTAAAGCGATTGCCGACGGCGAAATGGATAAATACCCCGAAGCCGCGTTCTACAATGTGGGAACGCTTGACGACATTGTAGCAAAAGCGAAAACTCTTTAGATATCGGAACAATCAGAAAGGAGCTGAGTTGATACGAACAGCTTTCACCTTACGATTCTTGCGGCTGACGAGCGGTTTTACGACGGCAGGTGTGCAGAGGCGGTCATTCCCAGCGTTGACGGACTGTACGGTATTCTGCCGGGGCACGACAATCTGATTATGGCAATAATCCCCGGAGCGGTGACCTTTACCGTACCCGGTCAGCCCGAGCGCATTGCCGCCGTTTCCGAAGGGCTTTTGAAGGTCGAAAACAACGATGTGCTGATTATCGTTGACTCGGCTGAGCGTCCCGAGGATATAGACATTAACCGTGCAAAACGCGCCGCCGACGAAGCCCGGGAGATTATACTTCAGAAAAAGAGCCGGCTTGAGTATCAGTCGGCGGTAGCCAGACTTGCCCGGGCGCTCAATCGCCTGAAAATAAAAGAATCTATAATGTAGCCCCTTTGGGGTGAAACAACCGTTCATACCGATAAAGGTTTTGAACGGTTGTTTTTTGCTGCGGTATTTTGTGAAATGCGCATGATTTTATCATTTTATTGTAAAATTCCCGGAACAACTGTTGTAATCCGCCCGTATATGAGTTATAGTTTACTATATGGCACGAGGGACAAACCTATCGGATATAACCGCACATCGGCTATACAAGGCGCTGCCGACAGATGCGGAACGGAGGATATAATGAAAATAAGATTGTATGTACTGATATTTATACTGTGCGCGGCGACAGCTTTTGCGGCATCAGGATGCGGCACGCACCCGGAGGGTGATGCTTCCGGTTCACACGATACGGCAGTCGAAGACACGGAGGCGGAAGCATTCGATGTGGAAGATCCGGAGGGATACGGCATCGATTACGACAGCCTGTCGGATAACGAAAAACTGGTGTATAACCATATCGACGTCATAAACACCGGCGATCCGAGCCGGTACGCGGATTACTATGTGCCGGGTTTTCGGGAGAATTACAGGAAAATGTTCACCGATCCGGAGATGCAGGCTGCCAACATAGGCGTATTAAATCTCAATTATACAAAGGTTATTTACCTGCAGAAAGCAGACAGCCGTTATATCCCCTATTACAGAGAGCTTGAGTATTTTCCGAGAGAGAATCTTGAATGCTATCTGGTGGGCTATGACGCAAAAGTAAATGACGAAAATCAGTATTATTACAACGGTGTGAAATATAATCTGGTAATATTAGCCTGCGAGAACGGGACATGGGGAGTCGCCGTCCAGGATGGTTTCCCGCTCGATCTTGTATTAGAGCTGGAAGGCAGATACCCCACCTTTGATGCGCTTAACAATTACTGGCAAAAAGCATACGGCGAACCGTATGAAGCCGGCAAGGCGAAGGAATTGGTGCGGTAAGTGATGCTGCCGCAGAACATGACGGGTCAATTGGCATAAAACAGGTGATCGAATGGATATTAAGATTTTTAACAGTGCCGAAATTTACACAAGCTATACATGATACAGGGCAAATGATGAGGCAAACATGAGGTTTATTTTACTGTATTTGAAACGCAACATACAGAAAAGAAGCGCGAATTATATAATTTTGTTTATCTCGTTTGTTATGAGCGGATTACTAATCAGCTGCTCTCTCATGTATTCGCAGTCAGGAGCGAGAGGTAACCGTAATATTAATCAAATGCCTTTTGATTATATGCTCACATCAGACGGCGATGGGGCAGATATTCGCAGTGACATTGAGAAGGTTCCGTCGGTCGGTGTCAATCTGATTACATCCGGCGCGAATCTGTATAGGATGTACAAAGACGTTCTTCCGACATTGGGCAAAACGGCTGAACACACAAGAATCCTGATGATATATCTGAATCCATCCTCAAAGGCGGCAGGTTATTTTTCGGATATCGGATGTGATATTGAAAGCCTGTCTGACGATGAAATTTATGTCAGCAAGTATGTATATTATTATTTTTCCGACTTTATTGCAAACGATACGATTGTTTTTCCGGATCTGACCGACGAGTATGGAAATCAACTCCGGTTAAAAATCAAAGGTGTCTGGTATTCGGATGATCCCGCAAATAAGGACATTTTTGCGGTCGTGTCAAACAACGGACTGATAGAGCATATACAGGAACAGACAAATCTCAATATCGATATATTTTTCTGCAGTTTCAAAGATAAAGCCGCCGATGCCGCGGGTGTCGGCATGCAGATACTGAAGATTGCGGAAGAAAAACACAACGGGGATATAAATCTGACGCACAATATCAAAAGCTATGATTCCGCCGCTGCTGCGTCGGGAGATATCTTTATTGTAATTACCGGTCTGTGTTTTTCGGGCTTGTGTGTTTTCGCCGCCATGAAGCTGAAAACAGACAGCGAATACGAAGATTATCAGAAAATCTCTTCATTGGGCATGCCGCCTGCCGGGATAATAGTATTATATTTCATGGATTATCTTGTCGTCGGAGCGTGCGCGTTTTCTGCCGCTTTCGGATGCGCGTCATGGCTGTTCCCGGTCATAATAAAAAACCGCGCCATGTCATACGGGAAGTACACAAATTTCCTTACTTTCGATTATGAGTTCAAGCCGATAATCTTAGTTTCATCCGCGCTGTCGTTTTTCTGTATTTTGCTGGTGTCCGCCCTGTTCCTGCTTATACGGCTGTCAGGGAAAAACAAAGCATATTCAGGTTTTGTGAAAAAAAGCTCAGCCGCATATATAAACGGAAAATCATTTATATTGGATTACAATATACTAAACATTCGCCGGAACAAAATATTTACATGCCTGCTTGTATTTCTCGTCTGTTTTCCGCTGTTTATCTGCGGTATCTGCTGTTTATCTGCGGTATCTATATAACAAGCGCGCAGGGCAGTTCGATATATCCGGAGGGCGGGATTTACGCCGATGCGGATTACCTTATTTCGGTTCCGGCTCAAAGTTTCAATGACAACAGCATGAAAGGCTTGATTGCCGGCATTATGAGCATTGACTCGGCTGATGCGCTATATCGGGTGTGCTGCGCCGGCGGAAGCGGCTCAGATGTTTCTTATTATAAAGACTTCAATCAGACCGATGAGATAATGTTTTTGGAACTGAACGATTTCACCCGCAAAAAGCTGGAGAATTACGTTGCGGAAGGGGATCTGAATGAGGTTTTGAATAACGATTATTATGCCGCCGTGACCGATAACGGATATGATGCGCAGAATCCTGAATATCATATAGGAGATAAAATAAACGCGTTCAGCGAGGATACCGGAAGCATTGAATTAACGATAGGGGCGATACTTCGGAATTATCCGTATGATGATAATATCGCGGAATTTTATATAAACGGCAATACACTTTCAAGGGCGGACTCTTGCGGCGAAAGGCTATATTTATATCTGAAAGATGATGTATCCGATTATATCATGGCAGATGAGCAGCTGAATAGAGCCGTGATCAATCCGCATGTAACGATTACAAATCAGACCGGCGAGCGGATGTTATTTCATAATAATGGTATGACATTCTATAGAATCGCAATAATGATGAGTCTGTTGATTTGTATCATTTCAGTATTTTCTTTGTTTTTATTCAATACACAAAAGCTGTTGAACCGGCGTGATGAATTTGTTATTCTAAAAAGAATAGGATACTCGATATCGGATATAGTCAAACTGAATATGACGGGAGCGGCGATTCCTTTTGTGACGGGGATATTGGCTTTCGCCGCTTTATATGTGTGCTATATCTGTGATATATACTCAAAAATAGCGGAGATGAATCTGTATCAATATGATGGTTTTTCAATTTCATACCTGGGAATACTTATCACCGCTGCCGTGATGACAATCACGCTCACGGCATCTGTATTTCTGTCAGTTAAAACGGTTGGGGATGCGTCATGAACGAAACAATCGCGCGGAAGGATATTAGATGAATATTTGCGCCAGGAATATCGAGAAAGTATATCTACAGGGTGAAAGCCGGATTCATGCCCTGCAGGAAACCGATCTGGAAATAATTCCGGAAAAATTCTCCGTGATAACAGGACCTTCGGGCAGCGGAAAGAGCACTCTGCTGCGCATACTCGGAGGGCTGCTGTGTCCCACACGGGGAGAGGTTTTCTATAATGATGTCAGCATATATAAACTTTCGGCAGGCAGACAGGCTTCACTCAGGCGAAAAAAGATAGGATATGTTTTTCAGGATTACGGACTGCTTCCGACACTGACCGCGCTTGAAAATATCTGCACGCCGGTTCTGATGGACAATAAAAAGCCCGATATGGAACACATCCTTGACCTGTGCGATACGCTCGGCATACGTGAACGCATTCATCACATACCGAGTGAAATGTCCGGCGGAGAACAGCAGCGAACGGCGGTAGCGCGCGCTTTGGTCAATGATCCGGAAGTATTATTTGCCGATGAGCCTACGGGGAATCTTGACAAACAAACCGCTGCCGCGATGATTGAGTCAATTCTTATCGCTCAGAGGAAGTATAAGAAAACCGTCGTTATGGTCACTCACGACGAATCCCTGGCACGGAAAGCGGATTTTGTTTTCAAACTGGATAACGGATGTCTTGTGAGGTGAACAATATCCCGACAAAACTGCACCGGCTCGATTTGTGCCGGTGCTGTTCGTTATTTATTTGTTGCCTGAATCAAGCCGATATTCAGAATATAGGAGTTACATATCCGTTTCTATCGATCTCGAAATCCTCCGAGAAACCGGCGATATATGCCGTTACGAAAGCGGCTTTGTCCTTAATCGGTTCGAATATCTCGCTGCCGAGCACCTCGGTAAACTCCGCCTTCTCGCCGGGTTTAATCTCATAGGAGGTCATCACGGTGATAAAAACCTTGTCGGAAACCCAGGTGTAGAGAACCTCGCCGGAACTGTCCAGCACATTGAAATCGTAGTATTTGCCGTAGCTGTGGTCAATTGTCACCGTATCGTCGCCGTTGTTTTCTATGACAAGGCTCATTTCAAGGGTTCCGTTATTCACCTTGGCGGAAGCTGTTACCTCGACCTCCGGAACCAGCCTTTTTACCAGCTCTATAAGGCGTTCGGCAACCACAACCGCTTCGGCTCTTGTCGTGCTGTCTTTTGGGTACAGCATGTTGTTTTCCCTGCCCTGAATAAGCTTAAGTATGACGGCGTTCGTGACATCGCCTCGGTATGCCTCATCGATGGACGCATCATCCGCGAAGGGCGCGGGCATAATCAGGAGGACGGGACATTTCCCGTCGGTGGCATAGTTGAGAGCGTTCATAATATAGTGGATCATTTCCTCCCGGGTCAGCGGCTCAGCCGGCTCGAATTCGCCCTCAAGGTTCCTGTCGATGATTCCAGCCGTAACCATGTCGTAAATCTCCCGCGCTCCGATATCGCCGTTTGTCATATCGGTGTAGTATTCCGAAATATCGGTGGGGGCGAAATAATTGACAGTGATATCAAGCGCCCGGCAGAGCATGCGCACAAATTCGACGCGTGTAATCGGTCTGTCAGGATGGAATTCTGTGCCGTCGGCGAATACCTCGGGAAATCCGTATTTCTCCGCCGCCGATTTGTACCAGTCCTCCGACAGGTCTGTGTATACAACAGGGACCGCGGCTTCTTCCGCGTCGACGGGCGTTTCCGATACAGCGGGAACATCCGAGGCGGTAACCGCCGACGCTGCAAGCGAAAGAAGAAGAGCGAAAACAATAACGCCAGCTGTTATGAGTTTTTTCATGGTAATCATACCTCCAAATATAAGAATGCTCTGTATGAGCTTCAGGTTTTTATACTCATAAGACGCATTCCCTGCCGTTTTGTTTCATATATTTCGCGGTTCTATTCGGAGTTTACAAATCGGTAAAATATAATGAGATATAACCGGAAAGCCGATATTTTACATAATGCATTTGATTTTCCGGTTTCTTATGGTATAATGTAGATGATTGAACCGTTTGATCCTCAGCGTTCAGACAGGTGATTTAACAGGGTAAATATATAGAGAAAGCGGTAATAACTTATGAAATACAAAATTTTGGGGAAAACCGGGTATAAGATCAGCTGCGTAATGTTCGGCGGCGTTATCCTGATGAACGAAAGCGCGGAAAATTCGGCTGAATATGTTGCGCACGCAATAGAAAACGGTGTGAATTATTTCGATGTTGCCCCCTCATACGGCAACGCCCAGGAGAGACTGGGACCGGCGCTCCATCCTTACAGGAATCAGGTCTATCTGGCGTGCAAAACGACCGAGCGCAGCAGGGAGGGATCGAAAAAAGAACTCCTGAATTCTCTCAAAGACCTTAAGACCGATCATTTTGATATATATCAGATGCACTCAATGACAACGCAGGAGGATGTGGACAAGGCTTTTTCCTCCGACGGAGTCATCGAAACCATGCTTTGGGCGAAGCGCGAAGGACTTATCCGTCAGATCGGATTCTCCACGCACAGCGAGGATATCTCCCTGAAAATCATGGATATGTTCGACTTCGCCACGGTACTCTTTCCCATGAACTGGGCAATGGGGCTGAATACCGGCTGGGGGGACCGCATCGCCGATAAGGTCAGGGAAAAGGGCATGGGGATGCTGGCAATGAAAACGCTTGTCGAGCGCAGGTGGCTAAGCGGGGATGACAACAAGAATCTTTATCCCAAGTCATGGTGCAAGCCTATCCACGGAGATAATATGCTTGCGGCGGCGGCAGTTAAATACGCCTTCGGCAAGGGAGCCGCTTCTGTCGTTCCTCCCGGAGATTTCGAGCATTTCCGCCACGCGGTGAAGCACATCGACTCCTGCGCGGAAGTACCGCTGACGGATGAGGAACTCACATACCTGAAAACCGTCGCGTCACGCGAGGATATAAGGCACAATCCGGTTTTTAAAGTGTAACATGCTGTCCCGGCGCATATGAGCGGGAGTGACGCGGCAGAATCGCTGTCGGACAAAACCATCCATGTTTTTCATTCAGCTTTCTATAAAACGAAGTGAATGAAGAACGTGGATGATCTTTTAAAGTAATCTATATGTTACTTTTTCCTAGTTTCTGTTTGAAATAATATAGTTTGATTTTCTGATTTTGATCATAAGCCCGCGAAACTCTTCGCGGTTTTATGCAATAAAGCTTTTTCATTCCTTGACAGCCTATGCCCGATATGATATTATTCAAATTGGTGGAAACGGACTATCTGATCGAGTTTACGGAGAGAAAATATGGCTAAAAGAGAAGCAAATACCGACCTTTGGGTATATGATATGCTCAAAGATGTAGGCTTGGATAAAAATTTTTCCGCCCAAGGAAGTACAATTAAAGAGATTGATGAGGCTCTTTCTACAGCTTCAAAAAAAGGTACGGGAAATGTAGGTTTTCCCGAATATGTCGGTGTAATAAAGGACTTTCTAATTGTCATCGAAAACAAAGCGGACATCAGCAAACATATAATTCGGGATAATAACGGATTGATAAAAGATGATGTACAATCCATAACCGATTATGCCGTAAACGGAGCATTGTTTTATGGACTTCATTTAAGCGCAAATACCTCTTATAAAAAGATCATAGCACTGGGGATAAGCGGGAACGAGAAAAATCATAAAATCAGCCCCATTTTCATTGATGAGAGAGGAAATTACAATGAACTAAATGACCTGGAAACCCTTGTTTCCTTCAGGGAAGATAATATCATCGAATATTACGAAAGAGAAATTCTTAAATGTAAAACCGATGATACTTTAAAGACCGAAGATTTGCTGAAAATCGCAAGAGACCTTCATGAAGATTTAAGAAATTACGGCAACCTGGAGGATAAAAACAAGCCTCTTATTGTCTCGGGTATTTTGCTTGCGCTGTCTGAGATAGAGCACAAGAATTTTGATATTGACGACTTGGCAGGGGACAGAATACGCACCGACGGAGAGAAGATATACAAGGCGATTCAGGATAATTTAAGGCGTGCCAATGTAAGCCCGGAGGTCAAAAGAGATAAGCTCCTCAGCGAGTTCAATATTATAAAAAACAGTAATAAAATTAACGAAATCGATAAGACATTAGGCAAGACCCCTCTCAGACATTTTACAGAGCTTCTATATCAGAAAATTTTTACAAACATAAAATATAACAGCTCCGCCGAAGACTATATAGGTCTGTTTTACGGGGAATTTATGAGCTATAGCGGCGGAGACGGACAAACACTGGGTATTATTCTAACTCCGAAACACATTACCAAGCTTTTCTGTGATTTGCTTGATTTAACTCCCGAAGACAAGGTTCTTGATCCCTGCTGCGGAACAGGGGGATTTTTGATCGCGGCTATGCACAATATGCTTTCAAAAACGAACGATGAAGAAGCGAAAAGAAGAATCAGGCAGGATCAATTATTCGGTATCGAAGAACAGCCATACATGTTCACTATAGCAACGACCAATATGATTCTCAGGGGTGACGGCAAGAGCAACCTTGAAAATCAGGATTTCTTTGCCCAAAATCCAAGCAAGCTGCAGCTAAAAGGCTGCACAGTCGGAATGATGAACCCTCCGTATTCGCAAGGTTCAAAACAAAATCCGAAACTATATGAAATAAACTTTACAGAGACCCTTTTAAAATCGGTTACTGTGGGAGCAAGGGTGGCTGTTATCGTTCCTCAGTCGACCTTTACGGGAAAGACCAAAGAGGAACAGTCGATTAAGAGCAGCATATTGAAAAAGCATACCTTAGAAGGTGTTATTACACTCAATAAAAACACATTTTATGGAGTCGGCACAAACCCCTGCATAGGAATATTTACCGCAGGGAGACCTCATCCGAAAAATAAAATGTGCAAGTTCATAAACTTTGAAAACGACGGATATATTGTCAGCAAACACATCGGTCTGATTGACGACGGCAGTGCCAAAGACAAGAAGCAAAGGCTGCTTGATGTTTGGAGAGGGCACAGCAAAGCACCTACAAAATTCTGCGTGGAAACTACAATTGAGGATACGGACGAATGGCTGCATTCTTTCTATTATTTCAATGACGAGATACCGACCGAGGAAGATTTCAGGAATACCATTGCGGATTACATTACCTTTGAAGTGAATATGATAACCCACGGCAGAGGATATCTGTTTGGTATTGAGGATGCTGCGCAAGAATCGCTTGCAGCCGATGAGGTTGAGGAAGATGAGTGAACTCAAACTATCTGATGTTAAATGGAAAAATTTTAAGATTAAAGATATATTTGAAGTAACGAACTCAAAACCATATCACAAGGAATCATTAGAGAGTGAATTTGTAGGAATACCTTATATAACAAGAACTTCCCTAAATAATGGGCTTGAAAACACTATTCTAAAAGGAGATATATTCGAGCTCAACAAAGCTAATACAATCAGCCTAGGTGCTGAAAATGCAGATTTCTTTTATCAGAGTGCGGATTATATAACTGGCAATAAAATGTATTGCATTGAGAATGATAGTATAAATAAATATGTTGGTTTGTTTTTAGTTCAAGCTTTTCGTAATAGCATAAAAGGATGTGGTTTTGGCTATGGGAAAGGTCTTACTGGGACACGATTTAAGGAAAGAACAGTTATTTTACCTACAGATGAAAAAGGTAATCCCAATTGGCAATTCATGGAAGACTACATCAAGCAAGAACAAAAAAACCAAGCTCAAAAAGCCATAGATTATTACGAATCTAAAATGAATAAGGCAGCTTTTGATTTGGTGGAGCTTGAAGATTTGGAATGGAAAGATTATAAAGTTGGTGATTTATTCCGATTTGAACGAAAACCATCTAAAGGTTTGATTCATTTGAATTCAAAAAAAGACGGTATTAGTTATTTAGGAGCAACAAACAGAAACAACGGGGTTTTAGATTTTGTAGAAGAAAAGGGAGATTTGGTCTACGAAGGAAATGCTATTGCTTTTATACGCAATGGTGAAGGTTCGATGGGCTATTCAATATATAAGTATGAACCTTTTATAGCCACTCAAGATATTTCTGTAGGTTATAACGAAAACCTTAACCAATATAATGCGATGTTTATAACAACTATTGCAGACAGAATCAGGGGGAAGTACAATTTTGGATACAAGCGAAATCAGCAAAGATTGGAAGCCGAAATACTACAGCTTCCTGCAGATTCGGACGGAAACCCTCATTGGGATTATATGAGCAAGTTCATGCAGAATATTGAAGCCGAAAAGCTTCAAAAAGTTCTGGATTATTTATATACCTATATAAGTTAATCCGGACATGAGCTTTGACGCTTGGAATACCGAACCTGTTGCAAAGTCGGCAAAAGCATGATAAAATCATAATGACGCGGATTACGAAATTCAAAACAACAACACAACAATATCCGCGCTGAACTCCGAGACGCAATAAGATACGGTTATGCCGTATCCCCAAAATAATCATATTTACAGGAGGTTCTAATATGCTGCACTGTGGACTTTACGAAGTGGACATCACCCCCGCGCTGGGGATGGAGATACCAGGGCATTTCAGACTGCGCCGCGCCGACGGTATCCTCGAGCGTCTGTATGCCTACGCCGCATACTTCGAGAACGACAAGGGCGGGAAAGCCGTCATCGTCACCTGCGACATCATCCAAATGTCCGACGACCTGGCATCGAAGACCCGGGCGAAAATCGCCCGCGACCTCGACATGCCCGCCGCCGCCGTGATGCTCTGCGCGACCCATACCCATTACGGCGGACCGGTGGAGACCTGGGGCGACTTCGTCCATGAAAACCCGGTCTATATCGACTTCCTCGGCTCCCGGATGCACGACGCCGCGGTTTATGCAGCCCAGAGAAAACGTCCGGTGCGCATCGGGCACGGCAGGGGCTTCGAAGGCACTCTGGCTCACTACCGTGATTTCATTCTCCCCGACGGCTCCTATGCCACCAATGCCCATGTTCCCGGTATGCGCGCCTTCGGCGATATCGATCCCGAGGTGGGCGTGCTGCGCATCGACAACGCCGACGGCACACCCTACGGTCTGATTGCCAACTATGCCTGCCACTGCGACAGCGTGGGCGGGGTGACGAAATTCTCCAGCGACTACCCCGGCGCGATGCGCGACACCCTGCGCAAGACCTACGGCGCTGACTTCATGCCGCTCTTTGTCAACGGATTCAGCGGCAACATCAACCATGTGGACTTCGAGCACGGCACATCCTCCGAGCCGGGCTATTACCGCCGGATGGGGCGCATCCTCGCCGGCGCCGTCAGCGAAACCTACGAGAAGATATTCCTATCGGATGATGAATCTGTGGGCGGCGCGGACGAGAGCTTTGTGCTTCAGTCCCGTCTGCCCGACGCAGAGACCCTCGCATGGGCTGAAACAGTGCGCCCCGAGGACGGCGTGGTGAACAACTTCTACGCCTCCGAGACGAAGCGCATGGACGCCGAAGGCACCAAACCCATCCCCGTCACCGTGCAGGTGCTGAAAATCGGAAAGATGATGATCTACGGAATGCCGGGTGAGATCTACGTCGAGTTTGCAAAGATTCTCAAAGAGCGCTCGCCCTCCGAATATACGATGACGGCGAACCTCGCCAACGGCAGCATCGGTTATGTCGTCATCCGCGAGCTTCACAAGAAGGGCATCTACCCCGCGCGCATCTGCTGCTCCGCAAAGACCCGCCCGGATGCCGGATATGAGATGGCCGAGCGTCTGCTCAAGCTTGCTGAGACGCTGTAAAAGCGGCGGAAAAACGATTTCATACGTATTTACGTTGTCTGAGAATTAAGTTAACCGCCTAAAATTCATGAATATCGGGAGGTATATATGAACATCCGCGACAGAATCATTCCCGTTCCGCAGAGGTTTACATGTCAGCCGGGCGCCGGCGTCCTGCTGGGCACACCCGGCAGCGCAAACTTCCGCATAGTCAATGATATATGTGCGTGCGCAGACGCATGCGCGTGCGACCCGGTCGTCAAATCCGCCGATGCCCTCGTGCGCGATACGCTGGGGGGGCTGCTGGGTGTTTGCCCCTGCAGCGCCGACGGGCCGGTCACCGTAACGCTGAAGCTTTCTGACGGCATCGACGTCGCCAACTCCGACCAAGGCTATCGCCTTGCCGTCGCCGAGAACGCCGTCACCCTGGAGGGCTTCGGCGCCGCCGGTCTGTATTATGCCGCCGTAACTTTTTCCCAGATTGCGAAACTCGAAGCCGGTGAAGTCAGACTTCCCTGCTGTGAGATTCTCGACTGGCCTCAGCTCCGCACCCGCGGCCACTTCATGGAGTCCCGCTTCGGCTCCAACTGCATGACTCTCGACGACTGGAAGTCGGTCGTCGACAACATGGCGGCGATGAAGATGAATCAGCTCTGCATATCGGTTTACGGCTGCTGGTGCGTCCAGTATGACGGCCGCGTCAGCGAATATATCTATGTGCCGATCCATAAATATCCCAAACTTAAGGTGCCGGTCGTCAAACGCTACTGGTCTCCCGAAAAGAACGGGTGGGTCGATGAAGAAGCTCTGCCGCCGATGGTCGAACAGGACTTCTTCGGCGAGCTTATCGCCTACGGCAAGACAAAGGCTGTCGAAATCTTCCCGCTGTTCAACTCCTACGGCCACAATACCCTCATCCCGGCACAGTATCCCGAGGTTTCGGCAAAGGAAGAGGACGGCACCCCGACTCTCCACGGCTTCTGCACCCGCAACGAAAAGACCTACGAGATGATGTTCGACATCTACGACGAGATCATCGACCGCTATCTGCTGCCAAACGGGATTACAAGCTTCCATATGGGACTTGATGAGGTGCACGGCGGCATTGCAAACAACGCCGAGGATATCTTCAGGTTCCGCGACGCCCGCTGCCACTGCCCGAAGTGCAAGGACGCCGAGAAGGAAGAGTTATATATCGACCATGCCATCAGGCTGATGAAGCACCTCAAAGAGCGTGGCATGAAGAGCATATACATGTATTCCGATATGCTTGTACCCCACACCTGGGGCGACATGAAGCACGACTCTACCGAACGGATGATGAAAGCCATCGACGATAACGATCTGCGCGACGTTGCGGTCATCGACTGGTGGACCTACTCCGACTTCAAGGAGGGTCTGATGTTCCAGTCGACCCGTCCGGAGCAGGGGCTGCGGCGGACGGTTAAGCCCTGGAACGGATATTACCACTGGAACATCATCTTCTACCCGCTGAAGAATGTCTACCTCCTGGGCAAGATGGCGCGCGAGGAAGGCTGCGAGGGTATGATGAGCTATTCGGCGTGGGATCTGAGCTACGACCGCATACATGTGGCGCAGGTCGATTACGCCTGGAACTTCGAGGGCGCAGGCTCTACCGAGGATGTGACCCGCTCATACGCGAAGGCGAAGTTCCCCTCCCGCGCCGCCGATGCCGAACGGGCGCTCAAGCTGTTCGACACCATTATGGCGTCGTCGAACACCAGATACGCCGAGGGTTCCTTCGGCATGGCGAACCAGGCGCTCATGAACAGTATTCTGGCGTATTACTTCTACAGTTATGTCAACAGGGACAAGCCCTATCCGCGCTCCTTCCCGGGCGAGGCGATGACGAGGCTCTTCGCCCATCGGGAGTATTATGAGCGGGCGATGCTGTCTATCGCCGCCATGGCGCATCAGGCCGAGGGCATCTGGCTGTGCATCGCAAAGGACAACCGCTGCGATGTCAAGCTCGCCAGGCGCTACGCCTGGGAAGCAGCCCACTACTACACCCTCACAGAGGATTATCTGGCACTGCTGCAGATGTATGACCTCTACGGCGACGGGAATGTCTGTGAATGCAAGAAAGCAAAGCTGGCTGAATTAGCCGGTTCCCGCAAACTCGCCCGTCTGTCGCTGATGGAGCGTTTCGAGCGTGTCAAGGAAGACTACCTGCGTCCGGGTCATATGCGCAACCACTCGATATTCATGCAGTTCTTCGCCGACCTGGAAGCGTATCTGCTTCGCACCGACGCCGATGATGTGAAGATAAACTTTGAGGACTTCTCTCCAATTGCCAGTGAGGCGTTCAGGAAGCTCAGATAAGCGTGGTCAGCGTGTAGAGTGTTGTCGGTAATATGAAAAAGGGGCTGTATCAAAACACAAACATTGATACAGCTCCTTTTTCGATCTGAATCCCCGCTCAGCTTGACGCAGGTATTGCTGTAACCGTAAATGTGTTATATAATGATAACACCGTTGTTTCAAGTATTTTTCGATTAAATTGCAATAGCAAGTTGAAATAGTTCACGAAGAATTTACGGTAGAGAACGACTTTTGCTTTTGAGCGAGGAGCGCAGCGACGAGGGAAAAAGCAAAAGTCTCGGCGCGTGTCGTGTCAGGCGGCATAGATTCTGTCAAGCTCAGCATCAAATAGTTCTTCCGGTGTATGGTAGCCGAGAATCTTTCTCGGCAAACCGTTGATGATATCTGCAAAAATCATTATCTCATCAGCTGTATAATCATCTATGCTTTTGCCTTTCGGAATAAACCGTCGAAGCAGTCGGTTGTGGCATTCAACGGTTCCTTTTTCGCAGGATGTATACGGATGCGTGAAATAGATTCCTATCCCGGATTGTTCCAGCACGGAGATGTTTGCAAATTCGGAACCGTTGTCAGCGGTGATTGTTTTGAACACTTCTTTGTATTTGTCTCCGAAAGAGTTGAATAATTCTTTGAGGGATTCTTCAACCGCTTTGGCTGAATGATTCCTTACTTTCAGCCAAATGGAAACCCGAAGCTTTCGCTCTGTCAGGGACAAGACAACCGGCTCTCCTTCGTGATTCTTTCCGAGAACACTGTCAATCTCCCAATGTCCGAATTCTTCCCGCAAATCAACGCTTTCCGGGCGTTCTTCAATGCTTTTTCCAAGCTTTTTCTTGTTTTCCTGATCCTTGTGCTTCTTTATATTTCGGCGTAATTTCTCGGGTAGATCTATGTTTTTTAACGGCAAAAGTCCAAGATCAACATAATTATACAGGGTCTTGGTACATACAGTTTTATTTCTCGGAAAAACATTGTCGGCTATTGCTTTACCGACACAGGCGTCAAGTGACCATCGGTCGTTTTTGAAATGCATGACCACATATTGCAGAAACATTGATACTTCAATGCAGCGGAGTTTGCGTCGGCATTCCTGACGATGTTCCAGATACACGGAATGACCGACATCCGCCTTGTATCGTTTCACTTTACCGTTATATAGAAGTACCGTACCGCGGTTTATTTCATTCTTGACTGTATTATACGGTCGCCTGAGTTCTTTAGCAATACGGTAGATCGTCCAATGATCCGTATTGTATCTGACCTCGATAAGATGTCGTTCTTCCGAAGTCAGGTGTTGACCTTTTCGATGCTCTGTGGTATAATTGTTTTGGCCCATAGTGATGATTCCTTTCGAATTGTTGTTTGGTCAACTCAATTCTACCATAGAATCTTCGCTATGGATATACTTTTTTACTATTGCATCTTCATTTTACAATCTGCCCAAGTATTTTTCGATTCTGTTCGGAGTTTTGTATTTATAACGAGGCGATATAACTTCGCCTGTTTATATATTTGTTTCATTGCGTTCATATTTTATACATCGAAATATTTCCCCCCGTATGCTACACTTATAAACACAATGTCAGTATTAGAAATCATGAATGGAATCCAAGATAGTATCATATAGATTGAGTCGACAGACCGAAATTTGATATAAAAATAAGTCAAAGAAGGTGTCGGGAAAGGACTTACTGCAAAGCTTAATATAAGAAGCATTTGCCGGTCTCGACACGGTTATCTCTAACCGGAGAAGCGGCAATTACAGGCTGTCTTGATGAAATGATAAAAGACAGACGGCAAATCAGGCGGTATGCGGAATTTTTCCACGGAAGTTTTCCGTTATCGCTGAGTTTTATAATCGTTAACAGGCTCATTGAGCTTAGTTATAAATATCATTATTATGAGGTGTACCATGAAAAGAGCAATTACACTCATCCTGACCGTACTTGTGGTCGTGTCCCTCGTTACATTCGGCGTAAACGCGGCTGCAAAGCCAACGGTTGAGATAAAACGCGGCACGCCTATCGTCGACGGTGCAATTGATGATATCTGGCAGTACGCGGATAAAATGGCGCTGGATCGTTATGCATTAAAGGGCGACAGCAAAGCGACCGGTTATGCGAAAATGCTTTGGGACAACGGCATTATCTACGGTTTGGTAGTCATCAATGACGACACAAAGAGCGCTCAAACCACGGCTATGCACACCGAGGACTGCCTTGAGGTTTTCTTTGACCTTGACAACAAAAAGACTACAGCATATTCGGAAAAGAATCAATTCAGATTCTTATATGACATCGTATCGCCGCTCGGAATCAGAAATACGGATAACATCAGCGAAAGCTGGGCTGATCACCTCAAGATCGCCGGATCAGAACCTGACGCGACCACCTATGTTTATGAGTTCTCCATCAACGAAAAATTAGGCGTTGATCTGAAGTTTGAAGCCGGCAAGTTAATAGGTATAGACTTCGGATATGACGACAACACCAAAAACGATTCAACCAGAACGGCAATTCTTACATGGAACGCTGACGGTGTGGAACCTTCCGGCAATCCGTCGGTTATGGGTACGGTAAAGCTCGTTGACGTACCGGCGTTTGTCGAAAAGGCCGTCGAGAAAGCACCCGCAAAAACCGAGGCAGCTGCCGCGGATCAGTTGGCTCCCGCGACCTATGACATCAGCGGCTTAGTATTCGCGATGGTGCCCGTATCAATGGCCTGCGTTGCTTTGATTAAGAAAAAGAGACATAGTATTTAATAAAAGCACTTGTTCCGTGTTTCACATTCGTATCAGGATTACATAATCGAATTCATTTATAAAAAATGGCAGCCCTTGCGGGCTGCCATTTTTTGCCTGTCCGGCGAAACTCCGGGGGGCTCCCGCAAGCCCTCTGTGTGCTTGTAACAATGTTGTAAATTACGCTGAATTTACAATAACAGCCAGACCGGTATATATTGTTTACGGCTAAACGGAATAAAATGTGAAACACAGTAAAAGAAAAACACCCTTGCTTATCCGCAAAAGTGTCTTTCGGGGTGTCATAATTGTGGGCTTGTGTAAAATATGTAAATCAGGTGTGAAATGCTCGATTTATAACGCCTCGGAAAGTGCCGCAAACCGTTGTGTTAAAACGAAATCAGTCCCCAAGCGGCTTCATTGTCGGGAACAGAATGACCTCGCGTATTGTATCCGAGCCGGTAAGGAGCATGACGGCACGGTCGATACCGATGCCCATGCCGCCGGTGGGAGGCATGCCGTATTCCATGGCGGTGAGGAAATCCTCGTCAAGCATCTCGGTCTCGTCGTCGCCGCGCTCACGCTGTCTGACCTGCATCATGAAGCGCTCGCGCTGGTCGATGGGGTCGTTCAGCTCGGAGTAGGCGTTGGCAAGCTCGGAGCGGCAGATGAACAGCTCGAAACGCTCGGTGAGACGCGGATCTTCGGGGGAACGCTTGGTGAGCGGAGAGACCTCAACCGGGTACATGGTGATGAAGGTGGGCTGAACGAGATGCTCCTCCACCCTCTGATCAAAGCAGGCGTAAAGGGCATTGCCCCAGGTCTTCTCTGCGGCTTCGGCGAGTTCGACGCCCTTGGCTGCGGCGGCGGCGACAGCCTCATCGTCGTCGGAAATCGCGCCGAAGTCGATGCCGGCATACTCGCGGACAGCCTCCACCATGGTCATGCGGCGCCAGCCGGGAGCGAGGTCTATCTTCTCGCCCATCCACTCGACTTCGTAGGTGTCGAGAATCTCCTTTGCGCCGCCGGATATAATACCCTCGGCGATATCCATCATGTCGTGGAAGTCGGCATATGCCTGATACAGCTCAATAGTGGTAAACTCGGGGTTATGCTTGGGGTCCATACCCTCGTTGCGGAATATGCGGCCTATCTCATAAACCCGTTCCATGCCGCCGATAATCAGCCTCTTAAGCGGAAGCTCGGTGGCGATACGCATGTACATGGTGAGATCCAGGGTGTTGTGATGAGTGACAAAGGGACGGGCGGCGGCGCCTCCGACGATGGTGTTCAGCACCGGTGTCTCAACCTCCATGTATCCCCTGCTGTCGAGATAGGAGCGTATGAACTTGATAAACTTTGAGCGGATGATAAAATTGCGCTTGACCTCGGGGTTTACGATGAGATCCACATAACGCTGACGGTAGCGTATATCGGTGTCGCGCAGGCCGTGCCACTTCTCGGGCAGGGGGAGCAGCGACTTTGCAAGCAGTATAATGGAATCGGCGTGAACCGAAATTTCGCCTGTCCTGGTGCGGAAGGCGTAACCCTTGACTCCGATGATGTCGCCCACGTCCCATTTCCTGAATTCGGCGTAGACATCCTCGCCCACATCGTCACGGCGGATGTAAACCTGTATATTTCCAGCGCCGTCGGCGAGATTGCAGAAGCTTGCCTTGCCCATAATACGGCGGCTCATAATCCGTCCGGCGATGCTGAAATCGCCCAGCTCGGCAGCCGCCTGCTCGTCGCCGCACTGCTCAAACTTCGCCTTAATGTCGGCGGTATTGGCGGTTACGTCGTATTTTGTCAGCTTGAAGGGGTCGCGCCCCTCAGCCTGCAGAGCTGCCAGCTTCTCACGGCGGACAGCTATTTCGGACGTGCTGCGCTCGGCTTCGGTTGTTTCAGCATTTTCGCTGACGGCATTGATATTTTCAATATTGTCGTTCATTTTTGCCTCTTTGAATCAGTTGTCTATTTCGAGAATTTTCATTGTAAGCTCGCCGGCAGGAGTGTAGGCTATGGTCTCGTCGCCTACCTTGCGGCCTATCAGCGCCCTGCCTATTGGTGACTGGTCGGAGATACGGCGGTTCAGCGGGTCAGACTCGGTGGAACCGACTATGTTATATTCAATCTCCTCCTCCTCATCATCCTCATCCATCGGATAAATGAGTACCTTGACCCTTGAGCCTACATGGGCGGCATCGCCGGAAAGCTCGCTCTCGTCTATTACCCTTACATGCTTTAGCTTTTCCTCAAGCTCCGCTATTTTTGCCTCAACCTTGGCCTGTTCACTCTTTGCCTCGTCGTACTCGCTGTTTTCTGTAAGGTCGCCGAAGGAACGCGCCACCTTTATAGCTTCGATTACCTCCTTGCGTCTGACCGTGGTAAGGTAATTAAACTCATCCCTGAGCTTTTTCAGGCCGTCCTCTGTTACGATTATATGCTTTACTGGCATGATGAATACTCCCGTGCTTATGTTGTGTTATATATATTATTGATCCAATTTTATGCTCAGCGTTTCGCTGCCGCGGCTGAGTTCCAGCACGCCGGTGCTTCCCAGCACCACCGGCTGACTGCCGACGACCGGGCTGCCCGATACCGAAATGATAATGTCTCCGGCAAGAATCCCCAGTCCCTCGGCGCGCGATCCGGCCGCCACCTCGACAACCGTGTGACTGCCGGTTTCCGGGTCATAGCCGATGACAAGTCCCTCCTCCGCAATGTAGCGGTCCGGCGGCAGAGACCCGCCGTCGGGGTCGGCGGTTTCGTCGGATAAAGCTGCCTCATCGCCATCGGCGGAAACCGTTATATCGGCTGACTCGGTGACATCGGCTGACACTATGTGATAGGTATACTCAAGACCGTCGGCTGTGAACTCCTCGAAGCGGCGTTCAAATATGTCGTTAGCATACATCAAAGCAGCCTGATATGCGACGACCGCCGACAGAGCCATAAGTATGACGGCTGCCCAAAGTGGAATTTTCTTTTGCATAAATCACCGTTGTAATCTGAGCTGATCACTCGACGGGCTGCTTGACAAACTTGTCAAGCGGGTCGACACACTTGCCGTCGACACGCACCTCAAAATGAATATGATTGCCATATGAATTTCCGGTGGAGCCGGCTTTGCCGATAACATCACCGCACTTCACCTTGTCACCGGCCGAGACGGTGAGCTTGCTGTTGTGGGCATAAAGTGTTGCTATGCCTCCGCCATGGTCGATAAGCACATAGTAGCCATAGCTGGAATGATAGGTGGCTGAAACCACCGTGCCGTCGGTAGCCGCCAGCACATCCGCGCCGTAGCTGAGCGGAATATCGATGCCCCGATGATAAGCGTTGTCGAAGTTCGACCAGCCAACACCGCGTGAGATACGGGAGTATTTCGTGTCGCAGGGCCATATCATGACGCCGCCGGCGTATATTGAGTTTAACTGGCGCTGACGCTCCACAAGCAGCTCTTCGATCTCCTTGTCGAGAGCGTCCTCCTCGGCTATCTTCCGCTTCAGATTTTTCTCTGCCGCCGCCTTGGTACTCTCAAGCTGCAATATATACTTGGCGTTCTGTGTGGCGCTGTTGGTAAGCTCAATCTGCTTTTCGGAAAGCTGCGCCGCCAGACTGTCATTATACTGCTTTACCTCCTGGGTTTTCGCGCTGAGCGCTTTAAGCTGCTCCGCCTGGCTGTTCAGGTTCTGCATGGACTTCATTTCGTAATCCAGCATGCATGACACACGCTCGGCGGAGACCAGGAACTCGGTGAAGCTATCGGCTGTGAGCAGCATGGCAAGGTAGGACACATTGCCTTCCATCTGGGTCTGACGCAGGATCTGCTTGACTATTTCATAATTATCGGTGACTTCCTGCTCAAGCCTGGCTATCTCATCCTCATACTCGTGAATCAGGTTGCCGTATTCGACTATCAGCGCCGTGGTGGTGTCGATATCGTCCTGTGTCAGCTTGAGCTGGCGGTCAAGGTAGGACTTGTATTCAAGCTGATCCTCCAGCGTATCTTTCGCCTGGGAAATCTTCTTATTAAGGTCCTTTTTGTCGCTCTGAATTTTAGCGAGTTTATCCTCCAGCTTTTTAATGGCGGCGTCGGTTTTTTCGACATCCTCCATTGTCACCTTTGCATTTAATGCCGGCAGAGCCGGGACGGCAGCCGAGCCGAGGGTTATAACCGCAAGAAGCAGGATTGCGAGAATACGCCATCCTCTTCCGCGTGATACTTTATTTTTCATGTTAATATATTTCGCTTTTCGCTGTCCGCGAAGCGGTAGGATGTCCGCGATACGCGGTTTTTCGGGTACGGGTGAAATACGCTGTATATATGACTGTTCTCCGGCGCTTATTCTCTGTCGTTCAGGCTTTGAGGTACTTGCCGAGAGAAAGGCTGCTTCCCAGAATACCGGTAAGTATACCGATTCCAAGGAATGCGATAAGCAGCGGCAATTCCACTGTATCGAACAATATTACCGAAATAATATTGAAGTCGGCGGTTATAAGGTTCAGAATATAGTTGTAGAGATACTTCTCGACGATGAAGGCGGCGCCGCCCGCTATAAGTCCGATTATCAGACCCTGAAAAACGAAGGGCAGCACGATGAACCAGTCGGTGGCGCCGATATAGCGCATGATGCTTATCTCCTGGCGGCGGGCGTATACCGTCAGTTTTATCGTGTTCATGATAACGAAGATCGACACGACGAACAGTATCACTAAGAACCAGGTGAAGACAAGTATTATGCCGTTCTTCAGTTCCTCGATTGTCTGCGCCACCTCGGTATGACAGTTTACCTTCGTCACCCCGTCGATGTGGCTCAGCTGATATTCCAGGGTTGAGACCCGGGAGTTGTCGCTGTATGAAACAATAAAAGTGTCGAGATATACCTCGTTCTTGTCCTCCTCAAGCATATCGAACAGCTCGGTATACCCGTCAAGTCCCAGCCTCTGCTTTTCCTGTTCAAAGGTTTCGGCTTTTGTGATATGCCTGACCTCCGACACGTTGGCCAGCGATCTTATCTGATTACTTATATCCGCTACCTGCAGATCGCTGCAGTCCTGGTCGACAAAGACGGCGATCTCGTTAAGAGTGCTCATCTCATTCAGGTTGTAGTCGATATTATACACCAGCAAACCGAAGCTGCCCATGAGAACAAGACACGAAACCAGTACGGTGATTGAGGCAAAGCTCATAACACCGTTGCGCCAGAGCCCCGAAAAGCCCTGGCCGATGAAGTAGAAAAGACTATATCTCCGCATTGAACATACCGCCTATTCTGTCCTCGACGACTCTGCCGTCGCGCAGTACGACAACACGCTGCCGGAAATAGTTGACGAGATTCTCCTCGTGGGTGACGACTATCACCGTTTTGTTTTTGCGCTGGATTTTCAGCAGGAGGTTCATGATTTCCAGCGACATCTTCGGGTCGATGTTGCCGGTGGGCTCGTCGGCGATGATGATGCGCGGGTTGTTCGCCAGCGCCCGGGCAAGCGCCACGCGCTGCTGTTCCCCTCCCGACAGCTCGTGGGGAAAGTTTTTATGCTTATCCTGAAGATTTACTATTTTCAGAATGGTGGGAACCCGGCGTTTGATTGCGCGGTAGGGCTCGCCGATAACCCGCATGGCGAAAGCCACGTTCTCGAAAACCGTCATATTGGGGAACAGCCGGAAATCCTGGAAAACCACGCCCAGCTGGCGGCGGTAGTGGGGCACCTTGAAGTTCGAAAGGGAGTTCAGATTGAACTCGTCGACAATAAGGGTACCCTCGGTACAGCGCTCCTCACGCAGCAGCAGCTTCATCAGCGTGGTCTTACCCGCGCCCGACTCGCCCACCACAAACAGGAACTCTCCGTCTTCGATGCGCAGGTTCACATTGTCCAGCGCCAGGGTGCCGTTGGGATAGAGTTTTTTTACATTTTTGAATTCAATCATGAAATTAACATAAATTACAGATAAAATAGTTTACACAACACCATGTGCCGGGAACAATCCCGGCGAACAAAGTGTTGTGCTTTTGTGAATTGCAGATTTTCAGCGTTATCAATATTTGTTTGACTTTGATGCAAGATATTTCTTGACCATAAGCGCCACCTTGAAGGTGATGGCGTGCTCGAACTCGCGCAGATCCAGCCCGGTGAGCTTGCGTATCTTCTCAAGGCGGTAGACCAGGGTGTTGCGGTGTACAAACAGCTTGCGGGAGGTTTCCGAGACATTGAGGTTGTTCTCGAAGAAACACTGGATTGTCTGGAGAGTCTCCCGATCCAGCGACTCGAGGGAGCCCTTCTTAAAGACCTCCTGGAGGAACATCTCGCAGAGGGTGGTGGGAAGATGGTAAATGAGACGCCCGATACCCAGATTGTCGTAGCTGTTGATGTTCTTCTCGGTGTCGAACACCTTGCCCACTTCAAGTGCTATGCGCGCCTCCTCGTAGGAGCGGCTCAGGTCCTTAATGTTGTCAACGGCTGTACCGATACCTATGGAAACCTTGGTGTAGAATTCTGAGGAGAGCGTGTCGGCTATCGACCTTGCCGTCTTCTCGATCTCCTTCATGTCATAGTTGGGTTTTATCTCCTTCACCAGCACTATGTCATGCTCGGCTATGCTGATCACATAGTCCTTGTTCTTATCGGGGAACAGATTGGACACCATATCATAGGGCACGACATCGTTCTTGCCGAAGAACTTGATGAGGAAAACAATCCGCATGACATCGGTGGCGAAATGCAGTTCCTTCGACTTAATATATATATCGCTTGGGAGAATGTTTTCGAGAAGTATGTTTTTTATAAACGAGGATTTGTCGTACTTCTCGTCGGAGAGCGCAACTATATTGCTCAGAGCGATAGCCAAAATGAGCGAATATTTCTCGGCTGCCTTATCCTCGCCCTCCACAAACACCACATAGTCGGAGTGTGAGCCGGTGCCGATTGGACGGTAGGTGTAACCGCCCGAGGCAACAGCCTCCGAGGTAAAGGTGAGTTCGTTGCGGATGCCCTGACGCATCTCGCCTATTTTAACCAGATCCGAGCAGGATACCACCACGCTGTTCTCGTCGATGACGCCGATAACCCGGTCTATCGCATCCTTCATCTGGTGTATGAGTCCCTGAAACAGTCTGTTAGACATTTACGGCTCCTTTCAGTGCTTTACTGTCACAATCAGCCATATTGTATGAACCTGCGCCGAAACTTTACCGCCGAACAATACGGTCGCCGGCTGTTCCGGTATGGAACGAACGGCTGCTTATACGAGTTTGACGGTGTATACTATGGCGCAGACGAGGAATAGCACAAGAGCCGCGCCCGCAGCATATACGGCAATGGGTGCGAAGAAGATGCCTGCAACCGCGCCGGCCAATGTAAGGGCTGAGGCAGCGAAGAAAGGCCAGTATATTGTGCCCTCGGGGAAACTGCGTCCGAAAAGTGCAGCCTTGCCGTTATTCTTCGATGCGGTGAGTGCCTGGATAAGGGCATATACAGGTACGATGAAGGCGCAGACGGCGCGGAAAGTCCAGATGACTATGTCATTCGGCAGGTAGCCGGTTAGGGTCTTTCTGACCGCAAGAAGCCCTATGATGCCAACGAACATTAAAAGAGTGACAAGCGTAAAGTCATACTGATAGAAAACTTTCACAAAGGCGAGAACCGTGGCGGCGACAATGAAGGCAATGACGCCCGAGTTATTCACCGAGGTATAGATAACCGAGGAGATAAGCAGCACTGCCGAGGTGTTCAGAAGCATGGTCGAGGTGATTATGCGGCGGGATTCGTCGGTTCCTCTCTTTTTACATATTATGCGCCAGACAAGAGATACCGCCGTCGTGCCTATGAATATATAGCGCAGTATCGGCAGCACCTTCGCCACAAAGTGGTTCTCGGTCTTGCCGGAGCGGGCGATTATCAGGCATATGACGACTGCCGCGATAGCTTCGATAAAGACGAGCATCATGCGGTTGACTATGGTATCCTCGGATATTCCGCCGATTTTCTTCTTGACATTCTTGTTCAAGTTACATCACTCCAAAACTGTTCGTTCTCTGGGAAAAATCAATCCAAATCAATCTATATGAAATAACAGCGCGCGATATCTGTTTGCCGCCGCCCCGGAAACTTGCCGCCGCGGGAGGCGCCTGCCGGTCAGCGGAGTTCGCACTCATAGGACAGGGCGGACAGAACATACAATGATGCTGTCTCGCAGCGCAGGATTCTCGGCCCCAGCCCCACACAGGTCAGCCCGTTGTTAACAGCCTCCTCCACCTCGGAAAGGGAGAAACCGCCCTCGGCTCCGATGAGGAAACGATATTCGTCATAGTGTTTTCCGTCTTCGGTTCTTAAAAGCCGCCCGAGGGGAAGCGTTCCGTCGCCCTCGTAGCATATGAAGGAAAAGACATTTCCGCCAGCGTTAGCGTTAGCGTCTGCGCAATCGCCATTATTGACACCTGCCACGCCTGCCACGCCTGCCGCGCCGGCAGATGCGTCTCTGACAGCCTCGGAGAAGGATATCACCGGACTGATTTCGGGGATGATGCCCCTGCCGCACTGCATGGCGGCTTCTCGGGCTATGCGCCGCATACGCTCGATTTTGCCGGCAGCCGACTTCCTGTCGGGGCGGGAGATGCACCGCTCCGAGATAAAGGGAACTATTTCGGTGACGCCCAGCTCGACGGCTTTCTGAACTATCATATCCAGCTTGTCGCCCTTCGGGAGCGCCTGATAGAGAACCGCGCGGAAGGGAGGCTCGGTGTCGTTGTCACGCCGCTCGATTATTGTCAGGCTGACGGTATCCTTTGTGAAGCCGGAAATCTCACAGACATATTCGTGCTTCTGCATGTCGCAGACGGTTATCCGATCGCCCGCCGCCATCCGCAGCGAGCGGGATATATGTATAGCGTCCGAGCCTTCAATCAATATACTGTCGCCGGCAATGCTGTCGGCTGTTACAAAAAGTCTCTGCATATATAGGAATCTCCGGCATGTTCCGGCGCAAAGCCGCAAAAACACGGCTTGCGGCAGCTGCGGCAGCGCCGACAGCCTGTAATTGCACCCGAATCGCGCTAAGCCGCTCGTCGGCGACTGTATTATACATCATAATCACCAAAATGTCAATCGATTTTTTAGAAGGTATCGAATTTATTAACAATTATTCACATCAGATTTTTTTGTTTTCGTGTATTTTTAACACACAAAGCAATAGATTATCACAACCGCGGCAAAAGCAGAATCTCCCCGCCGAATGGCAGGGAGATAATATTCATACAAGGCTGCGCCGGCGCTGCTGAACTCAATAGAGGCGCTTGAAGGCGAACGCCTTCCAGTCATTCTCGGTGAGGCAGTCGCACATGATGAAGCCGTTCTTGTCGAAGGCGGCTATGACACGGTCTGCCTGGGTATTTATTATGCCTGACACTGCTATGATTGCACCCACCCTGAGACGGTGCCTTACATTGTCGGCAAGGCGCACTATTATATCGGCGACAATGTTGGCGGCGGCAAAGTCGTAAAGACCGCTGCCCACCTCATCGCCCGCCAGCAGATCGGCGGTCTCGAAGGTGATGCCCTCCACGCCGTTCATTTCGGCGTTCTCCCTTGCGACCTTGACGGCGGTAGGGTCGATGTCGCAGGCGTATATCTCGCCCGCGCCTAACTTGGCGGCGGCTATGGCAAGAATACCCGAGCCGGTGCCGATATCCAGCACCCGCCCGCCCTTCGGCATATACATCTCGATAAGCCTGGCGCAGAGGCGGGTGGTCTCGTGTGTACCGGTACCGAATGCCATGCCGGGATCCATTTTGACTATGACCTCGCCGTCGGCGGCTTCATAATCCTCCCACGCCGGGACGATTACCAGCCGCTCGCCCGCCTTTATCGGGTGATAATACTGCTTCCAGGCATTAGCCCAGTCTTCCTCGTCCAAGCCCAGGTACTCAAGCTCAAAGCCGATGCCCAGAGCCGTGAGCCGCTCCCGGATAAAGGCTTCGTATTCGTGATAGTTCTTTGTTTCGGGCACAAAGAGACTGACCGCCGCTCTGCTCTTGTCCTTTTTGAGCAGTTCCTCATCGATAAGTTCGCCGTACATGGCGTTGAAACCGTCGTCCACATCGCGGTAGTCTTCAATCATCAGCCCGTTGTCGAGCATGCTCATGACCGCCGTGACCTGTTCCAGATCGTCGGCGGCACAGTTTACCTTAAGCTGCATCCAGTTCATAATTAATTATATAATTATCTGTATCAGTTGTCGTCGTCAACCATATCTTTGACGCGGGAGATCAGTTTCTCGAAGAAACTCTTCTTCTTTTTGTAGTTGGAGTCGCCGCATACCTCGGCGAATTTGCGCAAAGCTTCCTTCTGTTCGCTGTTAAGATCCCGTGGCACGTCAACAACCACCTTGAAGATAAGGCTGCCCCGTCCGGCGGTGTTTATTATCTGTATGCCCTTGTTGCGCAGACGGAAGGTGGTGCCGGTCTGCGTTCCCTCGGGGATTGTGTAGGTTATGTCTTCCTCAAGTGTGGGAACCCGGATCTCGGCGCCCAGCGCCGCCTCGGGGAAGGTAATCGGGATCTCGCAGTATATATCGGCGCCGTCGCGCTCGAAAACCTTGTGGGGCTTTACAACAATTCCGACGATAAGGTCGCCGGCGGGACCGCCGTTGCGTCCCTCGTTGCCCTGACCGCGCAGACGGATGCTCTGTCCGTGGTCGATGCCGGCGGGAATGGAGACGTCGAGTTTCTTCGTAATGCGTATGTAACCGGTTCCCCGACAGTTGTCACAGGGGTTCTTTATTATTTTTCCGGTTCCCCGGCAGGCTTCGCAGCTCCGCGCGGTCTGCATCATGCCGAAAGCGGTGCGCTGTGTAACCTTCACCTGACCCGTGCCCTGACAGGTCTGACAGGTCTCGGGAGAGGTGCCCTTGGCGGCGCCGCTGCCCGAACATTCGTCGCAGTGCTGGACACGGTTATAGCTTATCTCCTTCTTGCAGCCGAAAGCCGCCTCCTCGAACTCTATGGTGAGCTTTGTGGAGATATCATCGCCCTGCATGGGCATATTGCGTCGGGATGCGGAGGAAGTACCGCCCATACCCCCCATGCCTCCGAAGAATGAGCCGAATATATCGCCCAGATCGCCGAAGTCGAAGCTGCCGAAGCCGCCTCCGTCGCCAAACCCTCCCATGGTAGGGTCGAGACCCGCGTGTCCGAACCGGTCGTAGCGCGAACGCTTCTCCTCGTCCGAGAGAACGCTGTACGCCTCGTTTATCTCCTTGAACCGCTTTTCAGCCTCGGCATCCCCCTGGTTCACATCGGGATGATACTTCATGGCAAGGCGGCGGTACGCCTTTTTTATATCGTCGTCGCTCGCGCCCTTTTGCAGCTCGAGCACTTCATAATAATCGGCTTTTTGTTCTGCCATCGGCTCTTCTCTTTCCGCACGGGCTGTCCGGGAATGCCGAAAAGCCTTCATGTGCAATAACGCCATAAGTGAGGAAGCCGCGCGGCTCCCTCACCCTATGACCGATTTCTGTTTAACGGAATGCCCTTTATCTGCGGCATTCCTTTGCCGCGGCATCCCTTTGCATTTTTTATCCGGATATCCTGTCCGCTTCGGTTACAGGAATCGGATGTTTATATGACCGATTATTTGTCGGTCTTGTCCTCGTAGTCGGCGTCGTAGAAGGTGCCGTCTCCGCCTGCGGCTCCCCCGTCCGCGCCCGCGTCGGGGCCCGCACCGGCGCCGTCCTGCTGCTTGTAGAGCTTCTCGGAAATGGCGTAGAAAGCCTGCTGGAGCGCCTCGGTGTCGGCTTTGATGGCGTCGATATCGTCGCCCTTTATTGTCTCCTTCAGCTTCTCGATAGCTGCCTGAATCGGAGCCTTCTCCGCGTCGGTAACCTTGTCGCCCAGGTCGCTGAGGGTCTTCTCAGACTGATAGACCAGGTTCTCGGCGTGGTTCTTCGCGTCGATGGCTTCCTTCTGCTTCTTATCCTCGTCGGCGAACTTCTCGGCTTCCTTGACAGCCTTCTCGATGTCCTCCTTGCTCATGTTGGTGGAGGAGGTGATGGTGATGTGCTGCTCCTTGCCGGTGCCCTTGTCGGTGGCGGTCACGTTGACAATGCCGTTGGCGTCGATGTCGAAGGTGACCTCGATCTGCGGAACACCTCTCGGAGCGGCGGGGATGCCGTCCAGTATAAAGCGGCCGAGGGTGATGTTGCCCTTCGCCATTTCGCGCTCGCCCTGGAGCACATGAATCTCAACCGAGGTCTGTCCGTCGGCTGCGGTGGAGTAAATCTGGCTCTTCTTCACCGGTATGGTGGTGTTGCGGTCGATGATGCGGTTGAACACGCCGCCCAGCGTCTCGATACCGAGAGACAGGGGGGTAACGTCCAGCAGAAGCAGGTCCTTCACGTCGCCGCCCAGGATGCCGCCCTGAATAGCCGCGCCGATGGCGACGCACTCGTCCGGGTTGATGCCCTTAAAGGGCTCCTTGCCGATGAAGCTCTTGACCGCGTCCTGAACCGCCGGGATTCTGGTGGAGCCGCCGACGAGGAGAACCTTGTTTATCTGGTTCGGCTTCAGGCCGGCGTCGGAAAGCACGCGCTTGGTGGGGGTCATGGTAGCCTCCACCAGGTCTGCGGTGAGCTCGTTGAATTTGGCTCTGGTGAGGGTGCCGTCGAAGTGCTTCGGGCCGTTGCTGTCGGCGGTGATGAAGGGCAGATTGATGCTGGCGGTGGTCATGCCTGACAGCTCGATCTTCGCCTTCTCTGCAGCTTTCTTAAGGCGCTGCATAGCCATACGGTCGGATGACAGGTCGATACCCGTCTCTGCCTTGAACTGGGCGAGAATCCAGTTTATAATTCTCTGGTCGAAGTCGTCGCCGCCGAGACGGTTGTTGCCGGCGGTAGCGAGAACTTCGAACACGCCGCCCGAAATCTCAAGCAGCGAAACGTCGAAGGTGCCGCCGCCAAGGTCGAAGACCATGATCTTCTGCTCCTCGGTCTCCTTGTCGATACCGTAGGCGAGAGCCGCCGCGGTGGGCTCGTTTATAATGCGCTTAACCTCGAGACCGGCAATCTTGCCCGCGTCCTTGGTAGCCTGACGCTGTGCGTCGGAGAAGTACGCCGGAACGGTGATTACCGCCTCGGTGACGGTGGTGCCCAGATATGCCTCGGCGTCGGTCTTCAGCTTCTGGAGAATCATAGCCGAGATCTCCTGGGGGGTGTATTTCTTGCCGTCAATGGTTACGCTGTGGGCGCTGCCCATCTCGCGCTTTATGGACATGACGGTGCGGTCGGGGTTGGTGATAGCCTGGCGCTTGGCAACCTGACCCACCATACGCTCGCCGGTCTTGGAAAAAGCCACAACCGACGGAGTGGTACGCGCACCTTCAGGATTGGTGATAACGGTAGGTTCGCCGCCCTCGAACACGGCGACGCATGAATTGGTAGTACCGAGGTCGATACCGATTATTTTTCCCATTTTATATTAATTCCTCCGAAATTTCATTGATTTATGTATGTGTTTTGATTGTTTTCGTAATAAGCGCGTGTGTTTATCCGGTCAGCGCACCAATCGGGCGCATCGGTTGGGTTCGCAATGTTCCGTATGCCAAGTAACTTCGGCACATCCATTTTCTATCGGCGCACCCTTAATCGTTCTGGCTCTGAGCCGGTTCAGTTGGCGACCTTGACCATGGCGTAGCGCAGCACCTTTTCGCCCCGTATATAGCCCTTCTGGAATACATCGCATACTATGTTCTCGCCCAGGCTGTCGTCCTCCACATGCATGACCGCATTGTGAACATTGGGGTCAAAGGGCTGATCCAGCGCCGGTATCTCGGCAACGCCCAGCTTTGTAAGCGTTTCGGTGAACTGCTTGAGAGTCAGACGTACGCCGTCGGCCGCCTCGCCTTCGAAAGCGGCTGCCCGCTCGAGATTGTCAATAACCGGAAGTATTTCTGTGAGCACGTCAAGACATGCGTCGGAATATATGCTGTCCTTTTCCTCCTTTGAACGGCGGCGGAAGTTGTCGTATTCGGCTGCCAGCCGCAGATAGCGGTCGTTCTGCTCCTCGAGCTTGCTCTTTGCGTCGTCTAATTCCTTCTCGGCGGCTTTGAGCGCCTTTTCGGTCTCTTTCAGCTTTTTCGAGTCGGATTTTTTGGTCTTCTTGTCGCTGTCGGAATCGCAGCTTTCGACGGCTTCGCTGCCGGCCGATGCTTCCGCAGCGTCTGCCGTCTCATCGGCAGTTTTCATATCAGCTTCATCTGCCGCGGTCTTGGCTGCGTCTTCGGTTTCGGTTGTCTTCTTATCCTTATCGATATTGTCGGTTGCCATTATGCCATCCTTTCATCAGGTGTCGTCCGTAATTGCAGTGTCGGCATCCTCGCCTGCGCTTATGCTCACACCCGGGTCCGCACCCGCGCCTGAACCCGCGCTTCCGGAGCCGATACTGCCCGAGGTCATTTCGGCTATCCGCCCGGACAGGTACTCGACGGTGGAAACCACCCGTGAGTAGTCCATCCTGCAGGGGCCGATAACGCCTATCGCGCCTATCACCCTGCCGCCCGAGGTTATCGTCTTGAAAACCAGGGTGGAGCGGTGCATCATTTCCACCTCGTTCTCCGAGCCGATGTATATATTCGTTATATCCCGCTCGGAGTTGGAAACCACATTTATGATATCTTCCTTTCTTTCAAAAACCGCCAGCAGCTCGCGAAGCCGGTCGATATCGGCATATTCGGGATACTGCAGCAGCCGGTTTACTCCCTCAAAGCGAAGATCGCCGCTGATCTCGTTAACCACCTCGTAAACGCATTTCATGACCGGCGAAACCAGATGCGCCGCAATACCGGCGGCAGCCTCAGCCTCCACAATAACGGGGAGTGTGATTTCATCCATTGAAACCCGTGTGAGATAACGGTTCAGAACATCTTCAAGCAGCATGAGCTGCTCGGGAGTTACCTGCGTCGATGTCCGCACATGCTTGGTGCTGACAATGTTCGAGGTCATTATTATAAGCAGCATAAACCGGTCTTCCGCAAGCCAGACGGTGCGGAAGGCGGCTATTACCACCCTCTTCGGGCGCGGCTTCACCGCAAGAGTCGTATAATTTATAAGCGCCGCCATTACCCGGGATGCCGAATCCAGCAGCCTGTCAAGCTCGGTGAGCTTGTCCCCCAGGGTGGCGTTTACCTGGCGCAGCTCCTGGCTTGTGAGCTGGTAGCTCTCCATCAGCGAATCCACATAGAACCGGTAGCCCGCCTCGGACGGAGAACGCCCCGCCGATGTGTGTGGCTGCTCAAGATAGCCTAATTCCTCCAGCTCCGCCATCTCATTGCGTATCGTGGCGGAAGAATAGTTGATCCGCCCGTCCTTCGTGAGATACTTGGAACCTATCGGTTCACCGGCATAGATGTGCGCGTCGATAATGGCTTTAAGTATCAGTTTTTTCCGCTCGCTCAGCTCGCTGCCGCCGCTGACTGTGCGGTTGTTTTCGTTTGTCATGCCGCGCACCTCCTTTCTGTTCTACGCCGCAGTGACAATTTTAGCACTCTCGGTGTTCAAGTGCTAATCCTTTTATAATTTACCATTATATCTATATTATTTCAACACTAAAATGGGGATAGTATGTTAATAATTTGTTAAGCGCGAACATTGCCGGCTTGCGATTGCTAAACTCCGGCGGCTGTTGTATAGTATGAAAACGCATGATTTATATTGCGTGATTTATACTGAATAAAACGAGAGATGCAGCACAATGCCGCATCTCTCGCTCAGTTAAAGTTATAAGCTGTCAGCCTGAGTTTTCAGGCGGATACAGAATCTCTCTCCTTAGTTGAGCTTGAGAGAGACGGGAGCCTTGGTCTCCATAGACTTGTTGCAGGCTAAAACGAACTCCAGGGTCTTTACCGCGTCGGCATAGGGAGATCTGATCTTGGAGCCGTCGCCCGAGATGACAGCCTCGATGAAGGTACGGTCGCACTCGGTGCCTGCATCATTGGTTGCCTTGTATATGAGGGAGTTGCCGGTTGCCTCTGCCATACCGCCGTCGCCGCCGATTACGAAGCCGCCGCCGGCAGCCTTCTTTTCAGCAGTCTCGCCGAATATCTCGACACGGCTGAGAATGCGGTGTTCGGCTCTCTTATCCGCCGCGGAGAAGAGAACACGGTGCTCGCAGGCATTGCCGCTCTTGGCGTAGCAGCCGGTGGCGAAGCAGCCGATTGCGCCGCTCTTGAAGCGGACAACGGTGGTGGAAAGGTCGTCGGTATTGTAGTTTTCCATGTCGATGAAGCCTCTGGCGCCGAAGGTGAATACCTCGGTGGGCTCATCGAAGCAGTAGCGGACGATATCGAAATCGTGAATGGTCTGCTCGACCACCTGGCCGCCGGAAAGGGTTTTGTCTCTCCACCAGAAAACGCCGGGAACGCCGCCCATACGGGTCATCTCAACATATGCAATGGTGTTGTTGCGGCAGAAATCGATGGTGGGAGCGCATATGGAGGAATAACGGCACTGGAATCCGACTGCGGTGATAAGACCGGCAGCCGCTGCGCGGTCGCGGATCTCACAGGCAAGGTCAAGGTCAAGAGCGACCGGCTTCTCAACAAAGAAGGGTATGCCGCGCCTGATGGTCTCAAACTCCACCTCACCGTGGCAGTAGGGCGGGATGCAGATAAAGACCATATCGGGCTTAACCTCGTCGTACATTACGCGGTAGTCGGTGAACGCCTTGCCGCAGCCTGCCTTGTCGACGAAAGACTCGGCTCTCTCTGGGATAAGGTCGCAGAAGCCGACAAGCTCGATGATGTCGCCGAAGTTCAGGAAATGACCCAGGTGGTATTTGCCGATGCCGCCGCAGCCGATGATAGCGAGTTTTTTCATTTTTACTCTCCTTAATATCTGTTTGTGGTTTTACTTTCGATTCGGTTTCTTATGTTTCTCCTTCTTAAAGGTCCGCAGGGAGGATGTCTGTCCGCATACACGCCCTGTCGCGGCAGGTGCAGACAGGTTTGCGGGGGTATTGCGGGTTGGCTGTGTATCTCGCTCCGTCAGACGTTCGAGGCGCCCTGCTCGCGGGCTCTCTTCTGAGCCTCCATGGTCTTGATGCGGCGGAAGAGTTCGGTAATCATGTTATCAACCGCGGCGTCATTGGGTACGGGAACCTGGAATACATCCGTACCGTCCTTTTTGTATATATGGAGGAGGGTGTAGTCGGCGGAAATCTTGTCGTTGGAGAAGTTGTGGAACTTAACCTCCATGGACTTCAGGTCGTCGTAGAAAACCTGAACAATGTCCTCCACCGGTTCAAAGTTCTCGTCGCAGAAAGAGAAGGTGTTGGTGTAGATATAGACTCTGTCATAACCGAAGAGCATTATGCCGCCCTTGTAGGTGGAGGTGCGGTACTTGCCGTCGTTGCCGCGCTTGACATAGATCTCGCCCTCATTAAATAAATAGCCGCCCACGTTGAAGGGATCGATCATCCTCCACTTTTTCTCGGGGTTGAGGTCGAACTTGTCCGCCTTGTCCTTGATGAGACCGTGCTTCTCAGCCGCCTTCTGCTCGACACGGTCGTAAACCTTTTCGGTGGCGGCATCGAAATCGCCCTCGTTCGAGTGACCGCCCTTGAAGAAGGCAAGGATTACGGCGCCGGCGATAACCGGGATAAGTGCCGACATGGCAGCATACATGCCGCGTCTGCCGCCGGCCGCCAGCAGGGCGACGAACAGTATCGCGCCGCCCAGAATAAGGATGACACCGACGACAGTCGGAAGCGGAGATGACGTGAAATACTTCTTGTTGTACTTGTAGTTCATGGGATTCTCCTTTGGTGTATAGATTTTAAATTGCGCTCTTTGTTGTGCCGGATTCTCGTCTGACTGATATCGTATATACGGTTCCCGGAGGTCATTGCACCGGCTGACTCTCACCGGCCGGGGAGCTGATCCTCCGATTCCAGCATGGCGACCCGGATGCGGTGAACAGCAGTCTCGCCGGGATCGAGGAAGCGAAGCCGTCCCTGGCGGCGCATCACATCGCGGCCGTCGGGATGGCAGTTGCCCGGTTCAAGTCCGAGAACATACTCCTGCTCGCCCATCATCTTCCACTCGGTGAAGTAGTCAAGAGGGACTGCGTCCCAGCTCAGCTTCACGCCCACGCCGCAGTCCGGATTGAATATGCCGGCGGAGGCTATGCCCTTCTCGTCGCGTATAACGTCGTGGTAGTAGCACTGCTCGGTGAAGCCGCGCTGAGGCTCCTCCATGACAAGCTCTCTGCCGGTGCCCTCGGCGGCGCGGGGAGTGCGTGGGGTGACCTTATTCGAAGGGATTGCCACCTTTGCCGAAGGGCTGAGCAGCGGGTAGCCCATGTTGAAATGGTAGAGGGTCATCAGCGGCTGGGTCTTCGAGCCGATGTTGGTGATGCGGTCGGTTATGGTAAATCCGCCGCCCATCACCGGGATGTCATACTCGCGAACCATCAGATACTTGACGCCGAAAAGGGCGGCGTCGCGGATCTCGGCGGTGACCTTTATCGCGTCATCGCCGGCAACCACATTTACCCGCTCGGCGGGGATGTGCATCAGGGTGCCGTGAACATGTGTTTTCTCGCCCTCGTCCTCGCAGGAGGAGCCAACGGCGGTAAGTCCGCAGGTTGTGAGAAAACCGGCGGTAAAGCATTTGGTAAATCCTATGCCCGACTCGCCGCTGTAATATGCGGGAGCCACATAGCCGGAGGGGCCGAAGTAGCCGAGATTCACACCCTTGTATGACAGGCGGGAGATGTCCGCGGCGCGGTCTTCGGATATGGTCAGGAGCATACCGGCGCCGTTGTTCACGGTGAGCAGCCGCATGCCGTCGCCCCGTCCGCCGACAAGACGGGATTCCTCGGCGCCCCAAAGCTGATCGGGACGACCCAAATACCTGTAAATATCTTTCATATGCGTCAAGACCTCGCATTAACCTGACAGAAGGTCCGCGGAGGTTAATACCCCGCACAAATTAATAGTTATATGAACATTATAGCTATACTATGTGACTGATTATAGCTGTCATTTATGAAATATTCATGAATAGAATTCACAAATAATATGACATGCACGACTGCGGAATATCGTATCAGTCCAATTTCCGCGCGCAGAGACGGCTGAGCAGCGAAACGGCAGCCTCTACATCCCCCAGGTCAAAGGTCTCGACGGCGGTGTGTATATAGCGCGTGGGAATCGACACAGCGGCGGCGGGACAGCCGAGTCCCGCGGTCTGCATGTCGCGGGTATCGGTGCCGCCGCCGACCAGAACCTCGTCCTGATATTTAATCCCGCCCGCCTTTGCCTCGGCGCGCAGCAGGTCGGAAAATTCGGGGTCGCAGATAACCGAGCCGTCCTTGACCTTGACGGTGCAGCCGCCGCCGAGTTTTACAGCCATCGGTGTGGCTCCCACGGTATCGCCGGTGCCGCAGACATCGCAGCAGACGGCGTAATCGGGCGCAATGCCGAAAGAGGCGGTTTTGGCTCCGCTGCCCGTTACCTCCTCCTGCACGGTGAAGACGAAATAGGTGTCATTCGCGAAGGAGGGCGCGGTCATGAGTACTTCCAGCAGCACCGCGCAGCCTATGCGGTCGTCCACCGGACGTCCGGCGTAGCGTCTGCCGCCCAGCCGTGTCAGCGAGGGGTTAACCGAGAAAAAGTCGCCCACCTTTGCCTTCTTTTCGGCTTCCTTGCGGTCTTTGGCGCCTATGTCGACGACAAACTTGTCGGCCTTGTAATCGCCGGCTCCCACGCCGCTTTCGGGCACAAGCACGCCCTTCGCCCCCGAGGGGAGGGTGACCTGTGAATATGCCGCCGCAGCCCAGCTGATGCCACCGATGTTGGAGACGCGCAGCCACCCTTTTTCCTCTATGAAGGTCACCGTGAAGCCTATCTCGTCCATGTGGGCGGCGAACATCAGCTTCTTCGGCTCGGGCGAACTGCCCTTCTTCAGCACGATGAGATTGCCGAGGGCATCGGACTTTATCTCGTCGGCATAGGGCGCGGCTATCTCGCGGATAACGGCGGCGACCGCCTTTTCGCGGCCGGTCACACCCTGAGTGAACATGAGTTTTTTAAGTATATCGATTTTCATTGTAAAATACGGCTCCCTCTGTCTTATTCCGCCGCGGCGGCGCAGATTCTGATGCCCGCGCAGCCGCGTTTAATGTATGTGATTTTCTTTCACCGAATCCCGCGAAACACAGCGGGAAGGTTGTATACCGGATATTCCGAAGATTTCATACAGCCGGGGAGGCGGGCGGACACGATGTCATGCCCCCTTCTCTTTCACTTAAGCGGCGCGCCCTCGTGAAAGACCTCAATAATACGCCTCAAGGAAGCTCTCAAAAGCCGCGTTCCACTTGGATTCATTCGACGCCACAAGGCTGGCAATGCCGGTCTTCTGCATAACGCACATGCGCACCACATAGCCGGCGCTTGCGGTACACTGGGCGTGCTCGGTGCTGAAATCCGATACCAGACCGTCACGTATGATGTCAAGCATCGCCGCCGACTCCTCGTCGCGGGCGGCTTTGCCCTTGAGCGCCACATCGTAATACGCGGGGATGATTATGCTCCTGCCGGTGGCGCAGAGCGCCTCGGTGACAAGGGCGCTGAAGTCCGGGTCCTTAACGTCAATCGTAATGGCTATCATTGAACGGCTGTCCCGGGAGCTGGTATAGTAGTTCTCCTGCTCCTCACTGTCCTTGGGGAAGGGTATTATTCCGAAATCCTCATCCATGGCTCTCAGCTGGGAGGCATAGCTCAGCATGGTGCCGTAGAAGATACCCCGCCCCGCCATAAATATGGCGGTGGTGGCATCTGCGGTGTTGTCAATAAAGCGCACATCGGGATTGCTGTATGCCAGCTCCATAACCCGCTCGGCGACACGCACCATTCCGTCGCTGTTAAGGTCAAGTGTCGGTTTGCCGTCCGTGCCGCGCACCGTGCAGGGCACATCGGAGGCTGCCCGGAAGTTGTCAAGGGCAAGCGTGTCATAGTAGACCGAGCCCCACATATCCTCGTCGTTCATCACACCGTCGCCGTTGACGTCGGACGCGATGCCAACGTTCAGCTCGAGATACTTGTCAAAGCTCCACTTTCCGGATTCAACCAGTTCGTAAGGGCTCTCAAGACCGTAGTCGGTTATCCGTTCCTTGTTGAAGAACATAACGAACATACTGTCCCACAGGCTGGTCGAGATGTCGCCGGTGATGTCAAACAGCTTGCCGTTTACCGTCAGATCCTCAACCATTACCTTTGACCACCAGGGGCTTTCGAAGCGCAGATGAGGCAGGTCAAGCAGGTTAAGGAAAATGCCGTCCGCGATGTTGAAACATACGATAGCCGAGTATTCATTTACAAGATCATAAGCGCCCTGTCCCGCCATGACCGAACCGCGGAGGGTATCCATAAACGACTGCCTGTCGGTCCATCCGCCGGGCAGATCACGCACCGATATTTTGATGTTCAGCTTTTCCTCGACGGTGCGGTTGCGCTCATACAGTGCGTCGTTGAGCACGTCTCCGTTCTCCGACTCGGTGTAGACGCCGTCCAGGTACATGTCGTCGGTGAGCAGAGTAAAGGTTTTGCCGCCGCAGTCGGCAGTTTCAAGCCCGAAGAAAGGATCGGGGGCGGTTTCGGCAGTTTCACTGCCGTCACCTGCCGCCGTGGTGACGCTTTTTTTGCCGGCGTCGGGCGAGCCGCAGGAAATCAGCGACAGCGATATCATAAGCGCCGTGAGCAGCGCCGCGGAAATGAGTCTTAATCTGATTTTCAATACTGTTTCCTCCATGGCAGTTTGTTTCCTTATAATTATACCTCAGATGCGTGAAAATGTCCATACGCAATACAAGAAAAATGCGGTAAAAAAGCCGTCCCGCCGAAAATTGCCGGGACGGCTTGCGCATATATTGCATATATATTGAAATTAACCGTATATTTCCTTTATCAGGTTCTCCAGATATATCTTCGACTCCTTAATGTCGATGCGCTGCTGCTCGCCGGAAATCTCACGTTCGATAATCACATAGCGGTCGTAGCCTATGCGGTGCAGCTGTCGGAACAGCTCGGGGAAGTCCACTCTGCCCTCACCCAGTTTGGTCTCGACGCCGTTCTTTCTCGGGTCGGTGGGGGGCATGCCGTCCTTGGCGTGCATGTGGCGGATATACTTGCCTATGGTGTAGACCGCGTCAACGGGGTTGCCGTAGCCGCTGGTGATAAGGTTCGCCGGGTCGAGGTTCACCATCACGTTGCTGCGCCCGAGGTCGGTTATCAGCCTCAGAATGGCAATGGGAGACTCGCCGCCCGTCTCAAACAGCAGGTTCAGACCCAGCCGCCCGCATTCACGGGCGATCAGCTCCACCGCCGCCAGCATGGAGTTATACTCGGGGGCGAAGGGGTTGTTGGGTATGAAGCCGGGGTGAATTATGAGGTCTTTGACGCCGAGTTCATGGGCGAAGCGGGCGCCGTTTTTCACATACTCTATCCGCTTGGCTCCGAATACGGTGGAATTGACGCCCTGGGTCAGATAGCCCAGCCAGTGATCCCATATGGCGTTGCCGTCTCCGTTTCCGCAGGACATGGCCGAGATTTCAACGCCCAGCTTATCGGCGGCTTCGCGCATTATGTGCGCTTCGACGGGGTTATGGACCGGCGGACTGTGGGATACCTGGCAGCAGTCGAAGCCCAGCTCCCGCAGGTAGGTGAAGCGCTCCTCGGCGGCAGCCACCGAGGGAATGCTGAGAAAGGTTCCTATTCTCATGATTTTCTCCTGTCTGGTGATTGTTGCGTTTTTGGGAATATGCTTTTATCGCCCTGCGCTCTCAGGCTTACAGGGTAAGCTCCAAAAGGTCCTTTGTGATTACCATTTCGGCATCAGGATGATTCTGGAGGAAGGAGGCGGGGGCGAAGCGGGTGACCTCGCCGAGAGCTATCTTGCGCATGATGCCCCACTGCCAGGGCAGATATAGATAGACCTTGAACATCTTTGATGCCAGCAGCTGCTTCATACCCAGGGTAACGCAGCGCTTGGGCATAAGATCGAGAGCGCCGTAGACCTTGCGGGCGCCGTTATTTACGATGGTATCCCGGGCTATATCAAGGCAGCGGGTGCCGAGAGCGGCGAATTCTTCATCGGTTATCTCGTCGGTTTCGAGAGCCGGCTCGTTGAAGGCGATGTGGCCGTTGATACCCACTCCGGTAAGGCAGCAATCCGCCGGTCCCAGCTTTTCGATTAGGGCGTCAATCTCAGCCTCATGGCCGGGCATGGGGAAGATTCGCTGTTCCACCGGCATGACCAACTCGGGGTCGATCTGCGAGTAGAAGACGCGGTTCATGAAGCCCACAAATGACAGTGAGCTGTCGGGGGGGACGGGCCTGTCGTCGTCGGTCAGATATTCGTCCATATTGACGATCCAGACATTTTTGAGGTTCAGGCGGCGTTCGTTTATCTTCTTCGCCAGAAGCGGGTACTGGTCGACGGGACCCACCGGGCAGATCATAAAGCAGCGCCCGCCCTTTGCCGCCTCGATGGTCGACGCCATTATCTCGGCTATTTCTTCCTGCGCCGTGTCGTAGTCGGGCAGAACGCGGACGGGGATCTTGCTGTTGGCGAGGAATTCCTCACCCGAACAGGTATAGATGTTATTCATGGCATTCTCCGAAACACTGGGGTTTTATGCGGACGATAACTATTTATACATTATACAGAGTGCGCAACCGAATGTTACTTGCTCCGAGCGACAGTATCCTTGATTTCCTTAATTGTCACAACGCGGTGCTGCTCGCAGGAGCGAATGGCTGCGTCGATGACCGCCTGACACTCGAGACCTTCGATGATGCGGGCGGTGTATTCGTCCTCTATGCCGCGGCAGAGGTCGACGAAGGACTTGGACTGTATAGCGTCGAACTCGGGAGGAGGCGTGAGCGACTCTGTCTGCTTTGTCTCGGCGTCGGTGAACTCAATCGACTGTTTGCCCGCCTCATACTTGTAGATAAGGCGCCCCTTGTCGCCGAACACCTCGAAGGAGATCAGGTCGGATATGGTGGTGGCGGTGCGTGACAGCTCGATGGTGCAGGAGACGTCGCTCTCAAGCGTGCAGTTCATGTTGCACCAGTCGTCGGTGGTGACCTTGGCAATCTCGCCGGTGTCCTCGGTGGGGCGCTCGGTGATGAAGGTGCCGTAGTTTGCGAAGACATCCTTAAACTCCTGACCCCAGAAGCGGACGATGTCTATCATATGAGAGCCGAGATCGCCCAGCACGCCCGAGCCGCCCAGCTCCTTCTGGAAACGCCACTCCAACTTGCGCCCCTTCCAGAGCCCCGAGTCCTTGATGCAGCGGACATAGATGTGGAACATGCGTCCGACTTTGCCCGAGCTGACCAGATGCTTGACATATCGGGTGTAGGGGCGGTATCTCCAGGAGAGACAGACCATCGACTTGACACCCATTTTCTCTGCGGTCTCGGCAAGGTCGTAGGCTTCGGCATAGCTCATGCCCACCGGCTTCTCGACAGAGAAGTTCTTGCCGGCAAGAGCGGCTGCCTTCGCTATTTCACAGTGCATCGAGTTCCATGTGGCGATGTCCACGGCGTCGACGTCGGGACAGGCGATGAGGTCGCGGTAGTCGGTAAAGCGGCGGTTTTCGGGGATGTTGTACTTGTCGCCCACCGCCTTCAGCTTCTCGGGCTTGATGTCGCATATGGCGGTTATCTCGCAGTTCTCGACCTGCTTGTAGCCGGGCAGATGGGCGCCGTTGGCGATGCCGCCCACGCCAACCATGCCGATACGAATCTTTTTCATTTTCTCACCTCTTCGGTTATTCTGTGGATAAACTTCAATACTTCCCGCTCACCGGGAATTCCCCGGAACAATACTAAATGTTTAATACTTCTTGCTTTCAAGAGCTTCCTCGGCGCGGGTGATGCATTCGAGAGCGCCGGGGTCGAGACGCACCGCCACATAGAGATAGAGAGTGTCTATTATTGCAAGCGAAGCTATGCGGGAGGAAAGGGAGAGCTTGCGGTACCTCGTCTCATCGGATGCTGTAAAGAGGACTATGTCGCTCTCGGCAACCAGACGGGATCGGCTGTAGTTGGTGATGCAGATAACGGTGGCGCCCCGCTCATGTGCCAGCCGGGCTGTTTCCACGATATCCCTTGAGCTCCCCGAGTGGGAGACGGCGATAAGCACGTCCCCGGGCTTAAGCATTGAGGCGCGTATCGCCTGAAGATGGTTGTCGCAAGCGGAGATGGCGTTCAGCCCCTCGCGCATGAACTTGTGCGCGGCGTCCTGAGCTATGGATGCCGAGGCTCCAAGACCGCAGACTACTATCTTGCCGCCGTTGGCTGCGGCTAATATGGCTTCACCGGCGGCATCGAGCTGGTCATAGTCCAGCACCTTGCCGGTATACTCCAGCGTGGAGAGTATGCCGTCGAACACCTTCTTTGTTATCTGCTTTACATCGTCGCCGACGGTGACGCTCTCGTGTATGCGGGAGGCGCGGGCGGGAGCTGAAGCCACATCCTGCGCCATGGAGATTTTTAACTCCTTATAGCCCTCAAAGCCCAGCCGTCTGGCGAAACGAACGACGGTAGCCTCGCTGACCCCGCTTCGCCCCGCCAGCTCGGATATGGACAGTCCCACCGAACCGGTGAAGTTGGCGAACAGCCAGTCGGCCAGACGCTTTTCGGCGCGCCCCATGTCGCCGTACATGTTTTTGATTCTGAGTTCGGTGCTTCCGCCTCCCGTGCTTCCGGTGACGGGGGACGCGGCTTTATTGTCTGTTTCCGCCATGATTTTCTCTTTGTCGCTCATGGCTGCTCCTTTCAGGCTTATGTTTGTTTGTTTTATATGATTTAAGAATCATAGTATTCCATGGTCTTGGCGATGGCGCCTTCTACCGCGCTGCGTACCGAATCGAAGGTGGATACCGTTTCCTTGTTGTCGGCTATCATGCTTTTGAAAACGCCGTCGATGCCCGCCCAGCGGAACATGAAGCCGTATTCGCACTGGATATGGCCGTAGATGTAGTCAAGCATCTGCTCGGATTCGTTGTCGCGAAGGCGCTTGCCCTGGAGGGTCACGTCATAGTAGGCGGGACGAACCGTCTCATAGGAGGATGCGCCGAAGTTTTCAAGGAATATGCCGGTGTCCTCATATCCGGTGTTTGTAACCGGCCAGAAGAGCGCCGAGGTATCTGGGCTGATATAGCCGATGTGGAACTCCTGCGCCTCGTCATACTTGGGATAGGGCACAAGACCGAAGTCGGAGTCCATCTGACGGATATCGCGGACACGCCCCATGACCTCCACCAGGAACAGGGTCAGGTCGTTTGAGAAGTAACTGTACATATCGCCGCCGCCCGCCTTTATGACCGGTTCGAGGCCGCAGATCTCCTTGTCGCTGTAGAAGGACTTAAGCGCATCGGTTATGCCGACAAACTTTTCGTCCGTCTCGGCAAGTGCGGGTACGCCGTCGGCTCCCAGCTTGACCACACCCTCTCCCAGCCCGTGCAGGAAGGGGAATACCGAACCGGTGTGGGTGACGATGCCGAAGCGGTCGCCGAAGTCATGACTGCCGTTGCCGTTGAGGTCTTCTGACACGGCTTTCATCATCTCGGTCATGCGCTCATATGTCCACTTGCCGTCGACGACCAGGTCATAGAGATTGTCAAGGGCGAAGTCCTCAACGATCTGCTTGTTGAACATCATCGTCCACAGCCCTTCATAGATCATGAGCTGCATGGAGCCGTGCATCCAGTACAGCTTGTTGTTGAGGGTATACTGCCCCCGGGTAGTCTGGTCCCACCACACGTTGTCAAGGTTTATGGTATCTATGGTATTGAGGTCGGTGAAAAGCCCCTCGTTTATCGAGGGCGCCACGCGGAAAGCGCCGGTGAACATCAGGTCGTAGGCGCCGTCTCCCGCCTGCACCGAGGTCTTTACCTTGGCCTTCACGTCTCCCGAATCGTCGGTGACCTTGAAGGTGAAGTTTAACTTGTCCTCGAGCTTGCGGTTGCGGTTGAAAATCTCGTCGTTGATTATCTCGCCGTCGATACCCTCGGAGTCGATCTGAGTTATCGCCCAGGTGTAGAGCTGGTTGATGATCCTCATTTCCCGTCCGCCCAGGTCTCCGGTGGGAAGATTGGCGTATATGTCGGTTGTGGTCTCGGCGGCGGTCTCGGCTGATGCGGTGTCAGCCGCGGTATCCCCTGCCCCGTCGGGAGAAGAGCTCCCTCCGCCCCCGCCGCAAGCGCTTATCACAAGCAGCGACAAACACATAAGCAGCGCAAGCAGCGCCGCGGACAATTTCAGCTTCATAATTCAATTCCCTTTATAATCGTTCCACTTGTTCAGGCGTATTGTTCCTCTTGAAGAGCGCGGTGACCGTCTCCGGAATCAGAGAGCCGCGTCGATGAGCGAGAGAAGCTCAACTACCTCGATGCCCTTCGTATCGGCCGAAGTGAGAGCGGCATAGTTCTCGGCGCCCGAACAGACCAGCTTTGTAACACCGTCCTCGGCGGCGCAGTTTAAGAGACTGTCGGCGATATTCTTCGCCATTTCGGGATATGTTGGCATAAGGTTGGCGCCGGTATCCCGGGACTTTCTGCCGTTCCAGAAGAGCTTCCCTTCGCAGCCGGGAGCTATGATAAGCCCCGCCCAGCGGGCATAATAGGATGCTTCGCAGTATGCCGCATCGCCGATGACCTTCTTCATGTCGACCCCGGCAAAAAGCGGCAGAGCGACAATCTCGATGCCCTCAAGCAGGTCGCCGTATTCGGCGGTGAAGAGGTAATAGTCGGCGGGGGAAACCACTACAAGACGGGCGCAGCCGGCGGCTTTTATCGCCTTCGCCGTCAGACGCGCCTGCAGCCCGAAGGGATAGGCGGCGCCCAGATTCCAGAGCCAGAAGCCCGAATCGGGTTCATCGGCAAGGAGTGTGCAGGGTTTGCCCAGCTTCTTCATTATCGACTGAGCCGCCTCGCCGGTCTTGGGATTGAGATATCTTGCCGCAGAGCCGATGAAAAGCAGGTTTTCGCCGCCCTCCGACGGCTCGAGCTTTGCGGTATTTTCCTCGCAAACGCACCAGGGATGGCCGTTTTTCTTGATCTTTGCCAGAGCTTCCTTCACCGGAGCGGGAACGAGCTGATAATGGTCGGTGTATATGTCCTCCCGGGCGGCGCGGATATACTTTGCGGCGCGGTAGTCGGAGACGCACCACTCGGTGCAGTAGCCGCACTGGCAGCACTGATACATCCGTTCGGATGTGCTTTCGTCATATTCCCTCGCGCCACGCTGAATTGCTGCCAGAAGAAGTCCAAGCGCCCGGGCGGTGTGAGATTCGACACCTGTAACTCTGCCCTGGGTGCAGACGTGACGGCACATCCAGCAGAACCGGCAGTTATCTATATCTTTTTTGAATTCAAGTATTTTCATGTTGATTTCCTCGGATTGTGTTTTGACCGCTTAGAGTCCGGCCTTGCCGGGGTTCATAATGCCGTTGGGGTCAAGTCCCTGCTTTATAACCTGGAGAACCTTGAACGCGGGACCGTACTGCTCCTTCATAAGGCGGCCTAATTTTATGCCGATGCCGTGATGCTCGTTTATCAGACCGCCGTTGGCGAGAGCCGCCCGCATGCCCACGTTCCAGATGTCGTTGTAAAGCCGGACAGCTTCGTGGTGATCGGCGGGAACGTCCTTTTCCTCGATTATAAAGCGGTCGTAGCACATGACGCCCCACTCATACCAGTGGGAGAAGTGGGCTATAAAGCGGCACATGGGGAATTCGGCTTCGATAGCCTTCTTCATACCCCAGTAGACCGCTTCCATCTTGTCGTAGGTCGCCACGGTGTCCATGGTGCCGAAAGAACGGGGCAGGTCGAAGATATAGGGCGGGAAGAAGAACTTGTAGCGGTTCTCCCACCAGCTGTTGCCCCCCTCGGCGCCTAAATCCTCGTAGGCGGTCTTCATGCAGATGTCTACCGCTTTTTTCTCAAGGATATCGACTATCTCCTTGATGCCGTCGAAGCCAATCACAAGGTAGGCTCCCTTGCGATCAAGGTTCAGCACCTTGCGCACGTGCGACTCGGTCTCGCTCTCATCGTAGAGACGGACGACGCTGGGGTTCAGCCGGCGGGTAACGATCTCGCGGCCGGCTTCGTAGGCGTCGTGCAGATTGTGGAACATGAAGGCTCTGAAGCGGCGCTCCTCCGGCAGGTCGAACATCTTGACCGTCGCCTTGGTAATAACGCCGTAGCATCCCTCCGAGCCGACGAAAATCTGGTTCAAGTCGGGTCCGGAGGCGTGGCGCGGTACTTCCAGAGTCTGGATTATCTCACCCGTGGGCAGAACCACCTCAAGGTTGACGATAAGATCCTCTATTTTGCCGTATTTGGTGGAGAGAACGCCGGTGCCCCGGTGGGCAAGGAAGCCGCCCAGAGTGCCGCAGGAAATCGACGCCGGCAGATGCATCAGCGAATAGCCCTTCTTGTTCACCGCCCACTCAAAATCCTGCTGGATAATGCCGGCTTCGGCGGTAGCGGTGTATGAGATTTCACTTATGGCAAGCACCTTGTTCATGCGCTTGGTGTCGAGGATGATGCCGCCGTAGACCGGCAGCGCGCCACCCTGGGAGCCGGAGCCGCCGCCCCATACGGTGACGGGGATCTTGTAGTAGTTGGCGATCTGCATGATCTTCGAAACCTGTTCGGGGGTCTCCGGGTGGACGATGAAGTCAGCCTGCTCGGGCTCGCCCCCCCGGTCGACGACCACTCTCGGAACGAAGTAATAGTCAACGCTGTGCACGTATTTGTCTGCTTCCGTAGTGGTTACATTGCCCTTGCCGACAGCATCTTCGATCTCGGAATATACCATGTCGTAATGCAGTCCGTTTGCTTTCCAGTTCATAATTATTTTAAGGGCACCTCTAAAAACGTCAAATTTCCTTTAGCATATCATACCCCCCCGAAAAATCAAGGGGATTTTGCAAAAAAATGTATGAATTTATCGTAGAATCATCAAAATATCTGTCTTAAACAGCCATGCACACCACGATTTACCGCCCATTTTCTATAAATGGGCAGACTTATCCCTATAT
>Ga0209723_1000953_pt1 | contig 49042 bp, 35 predicted proteins | sample BiotimSIPDNA_2_FD_185750 | JGI IMG/M metagenome (GOLD analysis project Ga0209723, IMG submission 185750) | Anaerobic biogas reactor microbial communites from Washington, USA - Biogas_R2 time_0 SIP DNA (SPAdes) (version 2) | ecosystem: Engineered > Bioreactor > Anaerobic > Unclassified | place... | reverse complement strand
TACCGAATATGCTCGTCGCTATGTCAACTTAGGCGCACGTGGCGTCGGCGGCTGCTGCGGCACGACGCCGGAGCATATCCGGGAAATGGCTCGCGCCATCAAGCCGATGACCAAATCTCACGTAGTGGCGCAGCGCGTAGACGCAGAAAAGACGGACGCTGTTCCGGAGATGCCGCTGGCAGAACGGTCGCGGCTGGGGCGGAAGCTGGCTGCCAAGGAATGGGTGACTGCCGTTGAGATGACGCCGCCGCGCGGCTGGGACACGAGCCAAATCGTCGCCCGCGCCCGCTTATGCCATGACCGCGGCGTTGACACCGTAAACATCCCTGATGGCCCGCGTGCCTCGCCGCGCATGTCGCCGCTGATCACCGCTGCAATAATCCTGAGGCAAGCCGACATTGAGCCGGTCCTGCATGTCTGCTGCCGAGACCGCAATTATCTCGGCCTGCAAGCGGATTTGCTGGGCAGCGCCGCAGCTGGCATCCGCAACTTGCTGATGGTGACCGGCGACCCGCCCAAGCTCGGCAGCTATAGCTTCGCCTCTGGCGTCTTTGACACCGACTCCATCGGCCTGGTGTCCCTGCAAAAGCACCTTAACCGCGGCTTGGACCTCGGCGGCCAGAAAATCATACCGCCGACTGCGGCTGTCATCGGCGTCGGCGCTGATCCGAACGCCCTTGATTTTGACCGCGAAGTCCGCCGTCTGCGCGAAAAGGCGGCGGCTGGCGCCGACTATGTCACTACCCAGCCCGTGTTTGATCCTGAGGCGCTTTTCCGCTTCCTGGATGAGATTGATGACCTGGGTCTGCCGATCATCGCCGGCATCTGGCCGCTCGCCAGCCTGCGGAATGCCATGTTTATGAAAAATGAAGTGCCCGGCGTCACGGTGCCGGACTGGGTGATCGAACGCATGACTAAAGCCAGCACCAGCGAAGAACAACTCGCCACCGGCATTGCCATCGCACGAGAAGCGATCGACGCAATCAGAGACCGCGTCAGCGGAGTCCAAGTCAGCGCGCCTTTCGGGAAAGTCGAAATTGCACTGGCGACGCTGAATGCTGAATGCTGAATGCTGAATGGCGAGAATTACATACTGCAAACTAAAGTTTGAACTACATGCTCCTGCAAGCGAGGTACAATACGGCAGGCGAAAGCCTAGAAATACATACGGGAGAAGCATAATATGGCCATCATCATTGGTGAAAATCTGCATTGCAGCCGTCTTTTCAAGCGCAGCGGGGCGCGCTGCCAAGTCGTTGGCGAGACAGTTCGCGTCCTGTGGCAGGATGAAGCAGGCGAACCGCGCTCCTTTGCGGTTCCGGCTGCATATCACGGCGATAAAATCCGCCACGTCGCCGCTGCCCTGGCAGCTGCAATGCAGACGGAAGACCAGGAGGCGCTGGCGTACCTTTGCCATGTCGTCCAAAGCCAGGAAAACGCTGGTGCTGCCGTCATTGACGTCAATGTCGACGAATTCAGCTCATCGCCGGAGCGGAATCTCGCCGCGATGGAACACCTTCTCGGGCGCGTCCTGGAGTGGACTGAGCTGCCGCTGGCGATTGATTCCTCTTCGACCGAAATTCTAGCGGCTGGTGCGCGGCAAGCCCAGGCAGCAGGCCGCGCCTTCATCCTGAACAGCGCCAGCCAGGAACGTCCTCAGGTGCTGGAACTGGCGGCGACGCATGGCGGCAGCGCTGTCGTCTCTGCGGCTGGCGGCTTGCTGCCGCACAACGCCGAAGAGCGCCTGGACGCGCTGCGGCCGCTGGTGCAAGAGGCGCAAGCCGCTGGCCTGCCGCTGGCCAAGCTGTATCTTGACCCCCTGGTTCTGCCGGTCGCGGTTGACTGCGGCCAGGGTCCCGGCTTTCTGGAGGCATGCCGGATGCTGCGGGAGGAACTCGGCCCAAAGGTGCATATCACCGGCGGCATCAGCAATGTCTCGTTTGGACTGCCCGAACGCCAGCTCCTCAATATCTGTTTCCTGCGGCTGGCCGAAGCGCGCGGCTTGGACGCAGCAATCTTCGACCCGCGGCAACTGACGCTGCCTAAGGACACGCCAGATTCATTCTTGGACGCTGCAGAAAAAGTCCTGCTCGGCGAAGACGACTTTGCCATGAATTTTCTCGCCATCGTCCGCCAATAGAAGTCAATGCGGCCGTACAGCTTCCGGCACCAACTATCACCTTCAGCGCAGGATCAGCATGACCTGGAATCATCTGAGCATGGCGATGCTGACCGACATCGGCAACGTCCGAGAAAACAATGAAGACGCCGGGTGTTTTGACGTCTCCCGCGGCTTTTGCGCCGTGGCTGATGGCGTTGGCGGCGGCGCGGCCGGCGAATACGCCAGCGCAACGGTCATAGACGCCTTGAAAGCGGCCATGGCCGCGACGCCTGACGACGCCACGCCAGAAGAACGCATCGGCGCCATGAAAAAGGCCATCGCCAACGCCAACCATGCCATTGCCGAATACGCAGAAACACATCTGCAAAGCAACAGCGGCACGACAGTGGTCGCCCTTCTATTCAGTCCCTGGCATCCTGACGAGGCCACGGCCCTGCACGTCGGCGACAGCCGAGTCTATCGCCTGCGTGACAGTGCGCTGACGGCGTTGACGCAAGACCACACCATCGCCGCCGAAATCGGGGTCAGCGAAAGCGAGCTTCCGCGCATCTACCGCGACATGCTCACCCAAGCCGTCGGCATGGTCTCTGACTGCGACGTCGAACGCACTCCTGTCAACGTCCGGGCTGATGATCTCTTCCTCGTATGCACGGACGGCTTGTTCAAGGCTTTGTCCCCCGATCATCTCAAACGGCTGCTCTGCACCAACCGGGGACTGCCGGCACCCGACTTGGCAGCGCTGCTGATGCAGGAGACGTTGTCCCGGAGGGCGCCGGACAATGTCACCCTCGGTATCGTCAAAGTCGGCGCTTTGCCGCCAGCGCGTAAAACCACCCCAGACGACATCGCCCGCGACCGGGCCGCATACCATCAGCACCTGTGATTCGAAGGGCGAGGGCCTGAATGATGAATGATGAATGATGAATGATGAATGATGAATGATGAGCGGCGAGGGGGCGAGGGGCGCTTGGAATACGCTGTCCACCATGTCCACAGTTTGCAACGCGGCAAATAACCAGTTGCGGCCTTGTCGGTGGCAAATTTCAAAACATGGATTATGTTATTTAATTCGTCGATTTTTTGTGCTTATTGTTTGACTGGATCATAACGGTATGCGGGGCTCTTGTCCCAAGTATGATTTGGCGGCACTCGAATCGACTTAGGGATCACAGCATCATGGATAAAGAAACGAAAGCCCGTCTGATCAAGGAGTACCAGCGTTCTGCGAGCGACGTCGGGTCCTGTGAAGTGCAGGTCGCCTTGACTACCCAGCGCATCAACGAGTTGACTGAGCACATGAAGATTCACAAGAAGGACTTCAGCACCCGTCGCGGTCTTGTCGCCCTAGTCAATCGTCGTCGCAAACTGCTGTCCTACCTGATGCGCGAGGACTATGAACGCTACAGCACTCTGATCAAGCGCCTTGGGCTCCGCCGCTAAGGCGCTCTTTTGGCCACGCCAATCCTTGCGCAGCCGTGCCGGGATTGGCTGGCTCACCTCGGCCGCACGCCAGGCTTGGCGTTGCGGCGTCGCGGCGACAGGGTGTGCGGGACTCAGCGAGTATGTATAGGCCATCGGCGGAGATTTGTCCGGGTCATTGTGGAATTGGTCGGCATAAGCTCTCAGCGGTTAGGTTGAGGTTTTATGCCGCAATTCCGCAGCGATCCAGCAGCAGCGGCAGATATTCCGCCGATACGCCTCATTCCCCTGCTCCGCCCTGACGCCACCCGGCTGCGGCGACCTCCCTAGCCGCCCGGCCGCATAGGAAACCAGGGATTTGAATTGAGGAAAAACGTACATGAGCATTGAAAAAACAATCATGGATCTCGGCAACGGTCGCCATCTTGAGATCGAGACCGGCAAAATGGCTCTTTTGTGCAACGGTTCGGTGACCGTTCGCCAGGGGGACACGATCGTGCTGGTGGCTGTCTGCGCCGCCGATCCTCGTCCTGGCATTGACTTCTTCCCGCTGCAAGTCGAATACCGCGAGCGTTTCGCTGCGGCGGGCAAGGTGCCTGGCGGCTATTTCAAGCGCGAAGGCCGCCCGACCGAAAAAGAGGTTTTGACCGCCCGAATGACGGATCGTCCGCTGCGTCCACTGTTCCCCGAGGGCTTCATCAACGAAGTGCAGGTCGTGTCGACGCTGCTGAGCGCAGATGGCGAGAATGAGCCTGACGTCTTGAGCATCCTGGGTGCTTCGGCAGCACTGATGGTCTCTGACATCCCGTTCTACGGGCCTGTCGGCGCTGTTCGAGTCGGCCGCGTCAATGGCAAGTTCATCGCCAATCCGACCCACCCGGAAATGGCGGCCAGCGACATTGACCTGGTCTACGCCGGAACCGCTGGCAAGACGATCATGATCGAAGGCCGGGCTGACGAAATCAGCGAAGAAGAGCTGCGCGACGCTATGGCCTTTGCGGACAGCGTCGTCCGGAAGCAGATTGACGCCCAGAACGACTTGGCCGCCCGCGTCAACAAGGCCAAAATGTCCTTCACGCCTAGTCTCCCGCCCGCCGATTTTCTGGCTGCTGCCGAGGCTTTCTGCGGCGACCGCCTGTCCGCTGCTTGCGCGGCGCCGGACAAACTCGCCCGCCAGGCCCAGCAAAACGCTCTTCGCGCAGAACTCGAGCTAGCCTTGAAGGAACAATTCACGGCGGCTGATGGTACTGAGCCTGAGTTCGGCTTAGTCTGGGAAATTCTTCTTGAGAAGGCTATTCGCGGTCTGGTTCTAGACCAAGGCAAGCGCCAAGATGGGCGTGGTTTGGACGAGTTGCGCGACATCACCTGCGAAGTCGGCGTTTTGCCGCGCGTTCATGGCAGCGCCCTTTTCAAGCGCGGCGACACCCAGGCCCTGGTGATTGCGACCTTGGCTTCCAGTGGCGACGCCCAGGAGTTTGACGTCATCACCGGCGGCCCGTCCCAGAAGAATTTCATGTTGCACTACAATTTCCCGAATTTCAGCACCGGCGAAGTAGGTCGTTACGGCTCTGCTGGTCGGCGCGAGATTGGCCACGGCGCCTTGGCTGAGCGTTCGATTGAAGGTGTGTTGCCCAAGGACTACCCGTACACGCTCCGGGTGACCTCTGAGATTCTTGGTTCGAACGGTTCGTCCTCGATGGCGACGGTCTGCGGCGCCAGCCTGGCCCTGATGGACGCTGGTGTGCCGGTTTCCGACGCGGTCGTCGGCATCTCCATTGGCTTAGTGACGGGTTCTGGTGGTCGGCATGAATTCCTGACCGACATCCTTGGTTCCGAAGACCACTACGGCGACATGGACTTCAAGGTCGCCGGCACGAGCAAGGGCATCACCGGGTTCCAGCTTGACCTGAAGATCGCCGGCTTAGACCTTGACGGCATGTACGCCGCCCTTCTCCGCAACAAGGCCGCCCGCGCCCAAATCCGCGCCATCATGGCCGCTTGCCTGGACAAGCCGCGCCCCACCCTCAGCCCCTACGCGCCCCAGATGTTCGTCATGAAAATCAATCCAGAGAAGATCGGCGCGCTCATCGGCCCGGGTGGCAAGAACATCCGCGGCATTGTTGACTCCACCGGTGCCCAGATTGACGTTGAGGACGACGGCACGGTCAAGATTTTTGCGGCCAACGGCCCGAGCATGGAAAATGCCAAGAGCTTGATTGAGGCCAGCACCGGCGAGATCGAAATCGGCAGGGTCTACTGCGGCGTTGTCAAGTCCATCAAGGACTTTGGCGCGTTTGTCGAATTCATGCCTGGCCAGGAAGGCTTGGTTCACATTTCTGAGATGGCTGACCATCGGATCGCCAAAGTCGAGGACATCTGCGCTTTAGGCGACAAGATTTCGGTCAAGGTCATTGACATTGACGATCGCGGCCGTGTTCGCCTCAGCCGCAAGGCCGCCATGGCGGAAGATTAATCGCATTCCGTTTTCATAACCATAAGTTTTCACATTGATTCGCCCTTTGGCTCTCAAGAGGACCCTCCCATGAAAGAGAATCTGCACCCCAAATACCAGAAATGCACTGTCAACTGCGCTTGTGGCAATGAGTTTGAAGTCCATTCTCTGACTTCCAAGACTAGCGTCGGCATCTGCTCGCAATGCCATCCTTTCTTCACTGGCAAGCAGAAGCTGGTTGACACCGAGGGCCGCGTTGACGCCTTCAACCGCCGCTACGCCAAGGCCATGAAGAAGTAAGCGCTGTTCTGACTCACATCACGTGCAGCGGGGGCGGTTTCAACGCAATGGCGGAGCCGCCCCTTTTTTGGCCGACTTTCCCCTCCCCTCGAACCGCCAGACCTTCGGCGCATGAACCTCGACAACTACATTGCCAATTCTGCATCTCGCCTGGACGAAGTTGAACGGGCGATCTCGTCGTTTCACTTTGAAAAGGACGGCCCTGATCGCTATCAGGCTCTGAACCGCGAGTATCAGCGTCTGAAGCAGCTCGTCGACTGCTGGACAGAGCTGGCGAAAATCCGCCGCGACCTGGCTGGCAACGAAGAACTGCTGGCCACGACGACGGACGAGGAGCTGCGCGAGCTGGTCGAGGCCGACCTCGCTGATCTGCGGCAACGCGAGCGCCTGCTGGACGGGCAGCTCAAGTCGCTCATCCTGCCGCCGCATCCTAACGAAGGCAAAAACACAATCGTCGAAATTCGGCCGGCCGCAGGCGGGGACGAGGCCGGTCTCTTTGCCGCTGACTTGCATCGCATGTACATGCGCTATGCGGAGCAGAAAGGCTGGAAAGTCAACCTTCTCGACTATCAAGACACTCCCTTAGGCGGCTTGAAAGGCGTCTCATTCACGCTGCTGGGCGAGGGTGCCTGGAGCATGATGCGCTTTGAAAGCGGCGTTCACCGCGTTCAACGCATTCCAGTCACTGAGGCCCAAGGCCGCATTCACACCTCGACCGTCACCGTGGCCGTGCTTGCGGAAGCCGAGGAGGTCGACGTCCAGCTGAATCCTGAGGATCTGCGCATTGACGTTTTCCGCAGTTCTGGTCACGGCGGCCAGTGCGTCAACACCACTGATTCGGCTGTTCGCGTCACCCATCTTCCGACTGGCCTGTTCGTCGCCAGCCAGCAGGAGAAATCTCAGCACCGGAACAAGGAAATCGCGATGACGCTGCTGCGTGCGCGCCTGCTGGAGATCAAACAGCGGGCCGAGGACGAAAAGAATTCCTCTGAACGGCGTTCTCAAGTCGGTGCAGGCGACCGCAGCGAGCGCATCCGCACCTACAACTATCCGCAAAACCGGGTGACCGACCACCGCTTTGAGCTGACCCTCTATGATTTGACCAACATCATGGAAGGCAACCTGGATGAGCTTCTGAACGAAATTCGCGCTCTCGATGCCACCCACCGACTGGAAACAGAACTGCTCGGCTGAATTTTAGCGACGAGGAGCGAGTTCCGGCACTAAAGTTCCGGCACAGGGACGGAGGCGAGGGGCGTGCAGGGCCTTGGCGAGGCTGAACCATGAGCAGCCCCAGGTGCAGCGAGGCGGAACCTTGGGATAGGCAACGCAGTAGGGGCACAACCCTACATTAACCACCCTACCCAATAAAAAATTAGCATAAATTTTTCATTATGTATTTGACATGCTGCTGCCCCGGGCTAAACTAAAGGGCAGGCGGGGCGCATAGCGGCCTTGACGCGGTTTTCTCTTCCCTTGTTTTTGTCCATCAAAGGAGAAATTCCATGAAGGGCCTGACCACAAAGCAGCAGGACATTCTTGATTTCATCGCTGAGTTTGCTCGTCGTGAGGGCATGGCGCCCACGATTTCTGAAATCAGCGAGCATTGCCGGATCAAGTCTGCGACTGCTTTTGCGCACATTCGCGCCTTGCAGCGCAAAGGTTACGTCAACCGTTCTTCCAAGGCGCGCAGCCTAGTTCTGGTGAACGCGCCCAAGCCAACGCATTTTTCCCTGACTTTGAGCATACCTGTGCTAGGGCGGATCAGCGCTGGTGCGCCGTTGCTGTCTGAACAGCACATCGAGGGGCAGATTCATTTTGACCCTGCGTTGCTGCCTCGTTCAGTCGGCGGCCACAACCTGTTCGCCCTGAAAGTCCAAGGCGAAAGCATGCGCGATCTCGGCATCCTGGACGGCGACATCATCATCGCCAAGCAGACGGAAACAGCGTCTTTAGGCGACATCGTGGTGGCGATGGCGGATGGCGAGACGACCGTCAAATCCCTCTATTTGACCGAGGGGAAATGGGAACTGCGACCGGCCAACCCTGACTTCAAGTCACGGTTCTATCCGCTGGATGAATTGACTGTCCAAGGCGTTGTCATCGCCTTGCAGCGAACCTTCTGAGGTCGACGAACCGCAGACATGAGACAAAAGCCATGATTGAGAAGCTTCGAGGCGTCCTGGACGAATGCGACGTGACCGAGTTAGTGGTTGACGTCAACGGCGTCGGCTATGCGGTGACCGTGCCCTTGAGCACCTTTGACCGCCTGCCTGGCGTCGGCGAGACCGTCACGTTGTTCATCCACTACCAGCAACGCGAGGACAATGTCCAGCTGTTCGGGTTCATCACCCGCGGCGAACGGACGCTGTTCCGGCTTTTGATCGGCGCCGTGACCGGAGTCGGACCCAAGCTGGCGCTCAATGTGCTCAGCAGCATGACCATCAATGGATTCTGTGACGCCATTGTCGACGGCGACGTGAAGACGCTGAGCAAAATCAGCGGCATCGGCAAACGCACGGCCGAGCGGATGATCGTCGAACTGCGCGATAAAATCAAGAAAATCGGGGACGGCGGCAGCGCCCTGGACCTAATCCTGAAATCATCGCCAGGGACAGCCCTGCCCCCAGCAGCCGTCGACGCGATCGCCGCCCTGGAGACCCTGGGCATCCGCAACGACACTGCCAGCAAAGTCGTCCAGCAGCTGTGCAAGGAAAGCAAAGACGATACCCCCACAGCCGAACAACTGATCCGAAAGGCATTGGCAGTGCTGAATTCCTGAAGGCGAGCGGCGAGGGGATGAATGATGAATGATGAATGATGAATGATGAATGATGAATGATGAGGGGCGAGCAGGGCTTAGGAAAGGCGGCACAGAAGACTGACCGATTACGCTGAAAGCGCCAAAAAACACCTATTAACGGCCTTTTCGAATCGCAATCGCTGGTCTGGACATTACAGTATTCCAGGCCGGCTGGGGCGTTTGCCCGAGCCTTTTCATCTGGCTGTCAAAGCAGGATTTCATCATGCCTTCGGAACGATTCATCACTTCAGAACTCAACCAGCGAGAAGAAGCCTTTGAGCAGACTCTTCGTCCACAGGCTTTTGCCGATTTTCCTGGTCAGGACGGGGTCAAGGAGCGGCTGCAAATCATGGTCGAGGCTTCGCGGCAGCGCAATGAGGCTCTTGCGCACCTCTTGCTGTGCGGCCCGCCTGGCCTGGGCAAGACCACCCTCGCGAACATCATTGCCAAGGCTCGCGGCGTCAACCTCAAATCGACCAGCGGGCCAGTCATTGAAAAGCCCGGCGACTTGGCCGGACTGCTGACAAGCCTGGAAGACGGCGATGTCCTGTTCATTGACGAAATCCACCGCCTGCCAAAGCAAATCGAGGAGTATTTGTACAGCGCCATGGAGGATTTCGTCATTGACATCATGCTGGAGCAAGGCGTTGGTGCGCGTTCGGTGCGCTTGACTCTAGCCAAATTTTGCCTCGTTGGCGCCACTACTCGCCAAGGCATGCTATCCTCGCCGTTGCGCTCGCGCTTCATGATGACCTGCCGCCTCGACTACTACCGGGTCGAAGAACTGGTGACGATTCTGCGCCGCAGCGCCGGCGTGCTGAAAATCGCCGCTACGGAAGACGGCCTGGAGGAAATTGCGCGGCGCAGCCGCGGCACGCCCCGCATCGCCAACAACCTCATCCGCTGGGTGCGTGACTTCACCCAGGTACGCAAGGAAAAAGCCATCACCGGCGACGTTGCCAGCCAGGCTCTCGGCATGCTGCATATTGACCAGGACGGTCTGGACGAGATGGACAATCGCATTCTCGAGGCGATCATCGTCAAATTCAAGGGTCGCCCGGTCGGCCTGAAAAGCCTGGCTGTGGCTGTCGGCGAGGAAGAAGGCACGATCGAGGATGTGTACGAGCCGTACTTAATCCAGGAGGGATACCTGTTGCGAACCCCGACCGGCAGAGTGGTGACGGAAAAGGCCGAACGCCGGTTTGGCTTGAACCCGCTGCGACGCGACAGCACCCCGGAACAGCCGACGCTGTTTTAGCGGCGCCTTCAGGGGTTTTGTACTACTATCGGCCAATTTCTTGTTTTTTGGAAAAGATTTCCGGAAAACAAATCTTTAAGTCATTGGTATACAACAGGTAGCAAAACCACGACAACATGTTTTCAGCACTAACTGTAGTGCCCCTACGGGGCACCAGTTTGGGGGTATGCCTTTCCCCCAGGCTAAAGCCTGGGGTTAAGCATGGTTAAGCGCCTACGGCGCAAAACAATGTGACTTTAAGCATGATGCACCTGTCCCGGCTGGAAGCCTGTGCAAGACACGTGCCGAAAGCACCAACGTCCACTAATATCCACTAACGTCCACGTCCACTCTCCACTAGCGTCCACTTCTGTCCACAGTCCATCGTCTACTAGCGTCCACTAATGTCCCCTGGCGTCCATTGTCCACTGTCCACTAACGTACTCCACCCCGGGCACTTCCGAAAGCTATCCGATGTCTTCAGAATGGTCTGTTTTGCTGGTTGATTTTTCCGCCTACTTGCTGTTGGAGCGCGGCTTGAGCAAAGCCACTGCATCGGCGTATGCCGCTGACTTAGAGGCTTTTGTCAAGCATCTCCCAGGGGTCGGGCCAAACGCTGTCACCCGCGACCATATTTTTGATTTTCTTGAGGACGGGCAGGCTGCTGGCCTGGAGTCCTCGACCTTGGCGCGGCGCCTCATCGCCATCAAGGTGCTGTTCCGCTTCCTGGCGTTGGAGAAAATCATCCCGGCTGACATTACCGAAGTCATGGAAAGCCCGCGGCTCTGGAAGGCCGTGCCTGATTTTCTCAACCTGGCCGAAGTCGACGCGCTGCTGGCAGCTTTTTCCGGCAAAGACATTCTGGAGGTCCGCAACCGTGCCCTGCTGGAGCTGCTGTATGCGTCTGGGCTGCGGGCGTCGGAACTTGTTGGCTTGCGCCTGGACGGGATTGACTTCCAAGCTGGCGTCCTGCGGGTCATCGGCAAGCGGGACAAGGAGCGGGTGACGCCATTTGGCAAGAGCGCTTGGAAGGCATTGAGCCGCTACCTCGAGGAATCGCGTCCGCTGCTTGACTTGAGCGGTCGGGCAGTAGCCTTTTTTCTTTCGCACCGCGGCCGTCCCCTGACCAGGGCGCGGGTCTGGATGATCGTCAAGGAGGCCGCAGCACGGGCTGGCATCAGCAAGAACATCTATCCCCATATACTGCGCCATTCCTTTGCCACCCACCTGCTCAACAACGGCGCTGACTTGCGTGTCATCCAGGAGATGCTGGGTCACTCCAGCATTGCAACCACCCAAATTTACACGCATACTGACACCGCCCGCCTGGCTCGGGCGCACCAGCGCTTTCATCCGCGGGCGTGAAAGGGGCACAAAAGAGTCAACGTAATCGCGACGTAAGAACGCTGGATGGTGATGATTCCTCGCTGTTTCGGCTATTGTTGAATGGCAATCAGGTATCTATGCGCTAAATTATATATGCAGTCGGCGATGGACGGCCGCTCCGCTTTGCTTTAGCGGGGAGGAAAGTCCGGACACCGCAGGGCAGGAAGTCCGGTTGAAAAGCCGGATGCCGCGAACCATACGTCGCGGAAAGGACAGTGCCACAGAAAACATACCGCCGGAACATGTCCGCGACTAGCGTTGTCGGCTTGTTTTGGCAAGGGTGAAAAGGTGGGGTAAGGGCCCACCGCTCCGGCGAGTGATCCCGGGGGCAAGGCAAACCCCTTCCGGTGCAAGACCAAATAGAGGACGAGGCGTGGCCCGCGCCGTCTCCTGCGCGAGCAGGCGCAGTCCCGGGTATCGGTCGCTTAGATGAATGGTCGTCGTTCCGCGTTTTGGCGCGGTTCACAGAATCCGGCTTACAGTCGTCGGCTGCATCACATCTGAAAACGAGTTTTTTTTCCAAGTTAAACCAACGCCTCCCTCCGGCCTTTTAATCCGGAGCCAAAGCAAGCATTTCCCGGCTTGGCGCGTCCAGGGGCAATGCTTGTCCAGGATGGCGTTTCTCCGAGACGGCGTGACGCGAGCAGAGGAACAACTCATCATGTTACGGCGGATAAGTGAGATCATCGCTCAAACACCAGACCCTCGGTCTGGCCTGCGGCTGATGGCCCAATGCATTGCCGAGCAAGTCGGCTCCCTGGCCTGCGGCATTTTCGTGTACCGCAAGGAAACTGACGAACTGCTGCTGATGGCCGCGCATGGGCTGGATGCCCCCCGGCTGGAAGACTGGTCGTTCTGTGCTGGCAGCGGCCTGGTCGGCTTTGCTGTGCGCACCGACGCCACGGTCAACGTCGCTGATCGTCACCAGCATCCGGCCTACCATCCGATGCCGAACGATGCTGACGCCATCCTGCATGGCAGCCTGGCCGTGCCCCTAGTCGTCGGCGGGACCACGATTGGCGCGTTAGCTCTCGCCCGCAAGGAAAAGCGGCGTTTCTCCAAGCAAATCGTCGCCCAGGCGGAAGCTCTGGCGCCGTCGTTGGCCATCTTCATCCTGCATACGCTCATGGCCAGCCAGAACGCCAAGGAGCTGCGCCATGTACTCCCTTTTCAGACCATGCGTCCGCCCCAGGCCGCCTATTTAAGTGACGAGTCGCTGACCGGCCGACCAATCACCCAGGGCGTCGCCCTTGGCAAAGCCATGCTCTTCTCCGGCGTCGATGAGTTGTTTGCCAACCGCAGCGGCATGCCGCCACAACTGTTAGACCAGGATGCGGCGCAGCAGGAAAAGCAACTTTTCCTATCGGCGGTGGAGGTTGCTCGGCGCACCAGCAAGAAGACGGCTCGCGAGATGAGCCAGGTCTTGGAGGAAGTCGACAACGCCATCTTCGAGATGCATGTCACCCTGCTTGACGACCCGGTCTTGCGGTCGCGCATCTTAGGGCACCTGCAAAACGGCAAGACGCTGACAGCTGCGCTCGGGGAGACGTTGACGTATTTCAACCAGCAGTACATGCGCATTGAAGACCCGTATCTGCGTGAGCGCCTGGCTGACATCAAGGACGTGCTGCTGCGCATCAAAAACGCGGCTGACAACCTTCGTGACGACACCGTCGCCTCCGAAGCCGGCCTGTACAGCTCCCGCCATGTCATTCTCTGCGCCCGTGAGTTGCTGCCCTCGCAGCTGGTGAGCATTCCCCGCGGCCACATCTACGGCATCCTCTGCGAGCACGGCGGAACTACGTGCCATACGGCCATCTTGGCCCGCGCCCTGCAAATCCCCATGCTGGTCGGCGTCACTGGGCTGCTCAGCAAAGTCCGCTCTGGCGACAATGTCCTGATTGACTGCAATGCTGGCCGCTGCTACCTGCGACCGTCCGACGACCTGGTCAAGCAATTCCGGGAGCCGCTCCGCCTGGCGCATCGTCACCGCAAGCGCAAGGCCGAGCCGCCAACGCCGATGTCGGAGGAGACTATCACCCTCGACGGCGGCAAAATTCGCTTTGCCGGCAACATTGCGCTGCTCAGCGAAATGCCGACCCTGCGCCACTACGGGATTCCTGAAATCGGCCTTTATCGCACGGAATTCCTGTTCATGATCCGCAACAGCCTGCCTAGCGAAGAAGAGCAATTCGATGTTTTCAAGCGCATGATGGACGCTGCTGAGGGCATTCCAGTGACCTTCCGGGTGATGGACGCTGGCGGCGACAAGCCACTGCCGTACCTGAACATCGGCCAGGAAGACAATCCAGCGCTTGGCTGGCGCGGTCTGCGCTTCATGCTCTCGAATCCCGACATCCTGCATCCGCACTTACGGGCCATCCTGCGCGCCAGCGCCTTTGGCAAGGTCAGCATCATGCTGCCCATGGTGGCGGACATCTATGACTTGAACCAGGCCAAGGAAGCCTTCAAGGCCGCTGAAGACGACCTGATCCGGCGCGGCATTCCGTTTGACCGCAACTACCGCCTGGGCATCATGCTTGAGATTCCCTCGGCCTTCCTTGGCCTCAAGCCGCTACTGCCGCACGTCGACTTTGTCAGCATCGGCACTAATGACATGGTCCAGTTCCTGTTTGCGGTTGATCGCGGCAACAACCGCGTCATCAAATGGTTCCGGCAATGTCACCCGATTGTCCTGCGCTTGCTGCGGGACGTCTGCCAGCAAGTTGCGGCGTATCCTGGCAAGAGCGTCACCTTATGCGGCGAGCTGGCTGGTTCGGAACGCGCCCTGCCCTTGCTTTTAGGCGCTGGCCTGCGACATCTGAGCATGACGCCGCATCGGGTGCCCCTGCTCCGGGCCCGCGCCGCAAAGCTCAACATAGCAGAATGCGAAGACCTGCTGGCCCAGGTCTTGGCCTCCTGCGAAAGCGAAATGGATGTCGCACGTATGTTAGACGACATGCACGACCGGCCCTCCGGTTCTTGCTCGTCACCATGAAACACCCAGGAGGCCATGATGGTCACAGCCTTTGTACTGATCAGCGTCGAGGACAGGAAAGTGCATGAGACGGTACGCGCCCTGCTGAAGCACCGCGGCGTCACGGAAATCCACATCGTAGCCGGCGAGTACGACATGGTGGCGGTCATCCGGGTCAAGGACAATGAGACGCTGGCCAGGCTGATCACGAACCAGATCGTCAACGCGCCTGGCGTTGAACGGACCAAGACCCTGTTCGCCCTGGAAAGCCATTCCACCTACAATTTGCAGGACATCTTCGGCGAGAAATCATGACTGCCGCAACTAGCAGCAATAGCCGCGATCAGCGGCGTTTCGGTCGAACCGGCTACGTCGCCCTCCTGGGGCGTCCCAACACGGGCAAGTCAACCCTGCTGAACACCGTGCTGGGCCAGCGCCTGGCCGCAGTCTCAAGCAAGCCGCAGACCACGCGCAAACGCCTGCTGGGAATCCATACGGACAAGGACGCGCAAATCATTTTCCTGGATGCGCCCGGCGTCCATGTCGGCAAATTAGAGCTTGACAAGGCGATGGACAAAGCGATTGCCCGCGCCTTGGAGGATGCTGATCTCTTAGTCGTCATGCTTGATCCGACTCGCGAGCCAGGCGCCGAAGACGAGCTGACCGCCGGTCTGGCCGCCGGCTGCGGCAAGCCAGCCATCCTTGCCGTCAACAAGACGGATGTAGCGTCGGCTGCGGACATTGCCCGCAGCCTGGCCTTTTATCGCCAGCGCCTGCCTGACGCGCCGTTCCTGGAGATTGTCGCCCTTGACCGGGTTCGCTCGGAGGCCCTGCTGGAACAAGTGAAGGCGATGCTTCCGGAAGGGCCGTTCCTCTATGGGGACGATGATATCACCAACACCAGCGAGCGGGACATTGCCGCCGAGCTGATCCGTGAAGCCCTGCTGGAGGAACTGCGCCAGGAAGTGCCGCACAGCGTGGCGGTCGCCGTTGACTCCTGGAAGAAAAAGGGCAACCGGCTGCGCCTTGACGCCACCCTGTACATTGAACGGGAGAACCACAAGGCGATCATCATTGGCCGGGGCGGCCAGAAGATCGCCCGCATCCGCGAATCCGCCGAGCAACGCCTGCAAGCGTTCACGGGCGCGCCCATCACCCTCTGCCTATTCGTCAAAGTCGCGCCTGATTGGCGCCAGAAAAAGAAATTGCTCCAGGAGTTCAAGCTGCTGGAGTGATGCCTGCGGCTTCTCGGCTCTGGCCTAGGAGCCGCGCCGGCGGTCGTTCTCGCTGCCCAGCAGTTCCATCTGATTCACCCTCACTCGCCGCAGGTCGTCATGTCCAGACTGACTTTCGACATCACCGGAATGCATTGCGCCAGCTGCGCTGCCACTATCGAACGCTCGGTCAGCAAGCTGGCAGGCGCCACTGATGTCTACGTCAACATCGCCGCCAACAAGCTGACCTTGACGGCTGATGACCAAATCCTTTCAGCCCCGGAAGTCGCTGACACCGTGAAAAGTTGCGGATACCAGGCTGTCCTGGTGAGCCGGACTGGCATGCGTTCGCAGCCGCTTGACGACAGCTTCCTGCCGACTACTGAGGAGCTCATTCCGAGCAACAGCGGGCTAGGGTTTGCCTTAGGCGAGCGTCCGGCCCAGCGTCGCCAGCTGGCTATCGCGCTGGTAGCTGCTGCGCTGCTGGCGTATGTGGCTATGCACGACATGTTCGCATTCAAGCTGCCGTTCCCCGACCTGGGCCGCTTTAACGCCCTCGTGCAGATTATCCTGCTGCTGCCGATTCTGCTGGCTGGCCGCGGTATCTTCAAAACCGGCTTCCGGCAGCTGGCCCGGCTGACGCCGAACATGGATTCCCTGATTGCCCTGGGCGCTGCCGCCGCTATCCTGTACAGCGCGATGCTGCTGCTCATCCCGCACCGGGGAGACGACCGGCATCTCTACTTTGACTCCGCTGGCATGATCATCGCCCTAATCCTGTTGGGACGATACCTGGAAAACCGTTCCAAGCACCAGGCCTCCAGCGCTATCCGCGAACTGATGGAACTGGCGCCCGCAACCGCGACCTTAGTTGACGCCGACAACCGCGAAAAACGCATTGGCGCAGCCATGATCCGCGTGAATGACAGACTCCGCGTCAAGCCCGGAGAACGTTACCCGGCTGACGGCGTCGTCGAAGAAGGGCGCAGCACGGCGGACGAGTCTATGATCAGCGGCGAGAGCATCCCGGTCGAAAAAGGCCCTGGCAGCACTGTCACCGGCGCCGCCATCAACCTTGACGGCACCATCACCATGCGCGCCACCCAAATCGGCGAAAACACAGTCCTGGCTCGCATCATCCGCCTCATCGCCGAGGCCCAAAGCAGCCGTCCCCCCATCGCCCGACTGGCCGACATCATCTCCCGGTACTTTGTGTGGGGTGTGCTGGCAACCGCTGGGCTTAGTTTTCTTGGCTGGACGTTGTCTGGCGCCGGGCTGGAAACCGGCCTGCGCCATGCGTTGGCCGTCCTGGTCATTGCCTGCCCTTGCGCCCTCGGCCTGGCCACCCCGATTGCCCTGATCGTCGGCATCGGCCGAGGCGCCGGGTTCGGCATTCTCATCAAAAGCGGCTCGGCCCTGGAATCAGCCGGCAAAATCCAGACGGTGGTCTTCGATAAAACCGGCACCCTGACCAGCGGCAACCCGAACTTCACTGGCCTGCATACGAAGCCAGACGGGCCGTTCAGCGAAGACGAGCTGTTTGCCATGGTCGCCGCCATCGAAAAGCAGTCAAACCACCCCTTGGGCCGAGCCATTGTCCGCGAAGCCAAACGCCGCGGCCTGGAGCTGCCGCCAACGCAGGACGTCCAGGCTGAACCAGGTCATGGCCTTCAAGGCCGTGTCAATGGGCACACCCTGCTCCTCGGCACCCAGCGCTTCCTCGCCGAGCGCGGCGTCCTGCCAGGGGCATGGTCGCCGCCAGCCTGCCCAGGCCAGTCGCTGATTTATGTCGCTGTCGACGGCGAACTGCTCGCCCTCCTCGCCGCCGTAGACCAGCCGCGGTCAGACGCTGCCGCCGCCGTCGATGCCCTGCACCGGATGGGCGTCAAGACTATCATGCTCACCGGCGACCGCCGCCAAGTCGCCGCCGAAATCGCTAACCAAATCGGGATTGACGACATCCGGGCCGAGCTGCTGCCGTCGGACAAGACCCTCATCGTCCAGGACATCCAAAAGACGGAGAAGGCGATTGTCGCCATGGTCGGTGACGGCATCAACGACGCCCCTGCCATGAGCCAGGCTGACGTCGGCATCGCGATTGGCGCTGGCGCGGACGTTGCCATCGAGTCTGCTGACATCGTCCTGACCGGCAGGCAGCTTATGGACGTGGCTGCGGCTATTGCCTTGTGCCGGGCGACGCTGGGGGTCATCCAGCAAAACCTGTTTTGGGCGTTTGCCTTCAATGCGGCCGGCATTCCGCTGGCGTCCGGGGTGTTCACGGCGCTGTTTGGCGGCCCGTCGCTTCGGCCTGTTTTCGCGGCGTTGGCAATGGCGTGCAGTTCGCTGGTCGTGATCGGGAATGCGCTGCGGCTCCGGCGTTGGCGTCCGCCGCAGCCATAACGCCCTTACAGGACTCCAAATACTATTGTAGACGTGGTGGACATGGTGGACGGTCGTCCACCCTAAGTTTTCCGCAGTTCATCTCACCTCCTGCCATGCCGGAGAACTCGCCAGACAAAGAGCGGATTGCCGAGGACGTAGCGGCGGAACATGCGGCGGGGTTCCATGGCCAGGCGAAACGTCCACTCCAGTCCTAATCGCCGCAGCCAGCGGGGTGCGCGCGGCATGTTGCCGGAATAGAAGTCGAACAGGCCGCCGACGCCGATCATCACCCCGGCCTGGAGCGAGGCGAACCGGTCGGCGATGAATTGCTCTTGCAACGGTACGCCCAGCGCGACCAGCAGCAGGTCGGGTTTGGCCTGGTTGATGTCATCCTCAACATTCTCCAGGCAGTAGCCGTCATGGCAGCCGACGACGCGGAGTTCGGGAAAGCGCGCAACCAGGTTGTCACGCATCTTTTCGGCGACGCCGGGTTTGGCGCCGAGCAGATACAGCGAGAAGCCCTGCTTGGCGGCCCTCTCCGCCAGCAGCGGCAGCATGTCGGTGCCATTGACATTGGCCTTGACCGGCTGGCCCAGCAGCCGTCCTGCTAAGGCGACACCAGAACCGTCGGGATAGACTTGGTCAAAATGCGTCAGCAGCTCGCGATACGCCGGGTTAACGAAGCCCTTGTTGAAGCAATCGGCGTTGACAAAGGCGATTTTTCGGCGTACTCGGTTTTGCAAGGAGCTGAAGATGTCGTCGAGGGCTTCTGTCATACTGACGTTGTCATAGATAATTCCGAGCAGGCGATGGCGGCGGCGCCAGGTGGTCAGGCCCAGTTTGACGAGTTCGGCGGCGTGATAGTCCCAGTCAAAGTCCTGGGCGCGCCGGAAGCCGCGTTCGCGCAGCCGACGGCGTTGGGCTTCGTCAGTCAAGCCGCGAAGCATAGCCGCAGTCAAGCCAGGGACTGATTCCGGGTTGAAGGTGATGGCAGCGTTGCCAGCGACTTCGCCAAGAGCCGAATTAGCGGAGCAGGCGACCACAGTTCCGCAGGCCATAGCTTCCGGCACGGAGAGTCCAAAGCCCTCATAGAGGGACGGGAAGACGTAGAGCGCGGCGCCGTGATACAGCGCGGGCAGGTCCGTCGAGGGGACAAAGCCAAGAAAGCGGATGGAGTCGCAGCAGGGCGAAGCCTGGGCGTAGGTGGTGATCACTTCAGCTCCGTGCCACTTTGCGCCCCCAAGGACGAGTTCATACTGCTGGCGCAAGTCAGCCGGGAGCTGTTCGTATGCCTGCAACAGACGGAGGTGATTCTTGCCCGGATGCTCAAGGCGGGCGACGTACAGGATATACGGCTTGGTCAATCCATGCCGCGCCAGCACCTCCTGCGAGTCAGATGGCGGCGTTGAATGGAACTGCTCGCGGTCAATGCCGTTGTAGAGAACCGTGATCTGTTCTGGCGCCAAGCTCCAGTACTGAGCCACGTCAGCAGCAGTGTTGCCGCTGACCGCTACGCAGTGCGTCAGCCGTCGCACCGCCCATGACAGCAGTCGCTTGACATAGAACATACGGAAAGGGTCGTATTTGGCCGGAACATGAAACTGCGACAAGTCGTGTACAACCGCAACGCAGGGCCATTTTGACCGCCACACCGCACGCCGATTGGCGGCAGGCAGCAGCAGAAAATCAAAGTCGTCCTTCCGGTGGCGCCAACCAATGGCGAACAGGACGTAGAGCATATTGAAGGCAGGCCGATTCAGCCATCGCGGCAGAACCTGGAATGTCAGCGACGGATAAGCCGGGATGGTGGCGCGGTCAGCCTCGGTGCAGACGACGGTGACGTCATGCGCACCAGCCAGCCGCTTGAGTATTTCACGCATATATACTGAAATGCCAGAACGACCGCCATCATATCCGCAGGCAATGAAGAGAATGCGAGCCATACGCAAGGGTTCCTCGGAATAGGGGCAAGGGGCTGAATGATGAAGGATGAGGCGCATTTGTCATTCATCATTCGTTAGGGGCGAGAAACTGTAGCTTGAACTATATACGGCAACCACTGTCCACCATGTCCACAGCCGCGTAGCGGCAAAAGCCCCAACAGGCGCGCCATACCAGCCCAGGGCGTCGCTCGCCCTTGGCGTGTGCCGCCCTGGGTGAGATGACATATAATTTTGGAGTCCTGCTGGGGCCACATTTATGCGCCCTGGAGCTAGCAGCGCCGAGTTAGTTCAGAGCAGGCCGGTATCAACGCACCATTGCAGGGCGTCGATCAGGCCTTGCTGGGCTGTTTTCTTAGGCGCATAGCCAAGGACTCGCTCTGCCTTGCTGATGTCAAAGCACATGTGTTCCATGAGGAATCCAAGGCGGTTCTTCCAGGTCACTTCCGGGTAGATGCGCATCAATTCTTCTGGCAACACGCTGGTAATCCTGGAAGTGCTGCCTAGGAAGTCCATGGCGGTCTTGAGATATGTTCCCAGGGTGATGGCGCGCTTGCAGGAAATGATGAAGATTTCCCCGCGGACGGCGTCTGGCTTGTCCAGTCCAAGGACAAAGGCCGAGGCCAGGTCCCAGTTGTATCCCGACTGCAACAGGATGTTCTCGCAGGTCGGTATGCTGATCGGCTCGTTAGCCTTGAGTCGACGGTAGAAATTGATGTCGCGTGCGCCCCACAGCTCCAGGGGCACCCGGCTTGGGCCAATGATGTTGGTAGGCCGGAAAATAGTAATTGGGAAGCCGCCCTTGGCATACAAGTCCAGGGCGGCGCCGTCGCGGAGGCATTGCGGATAGAAGTTGACCGACGTCTCTTCGCGCCAGGGGTGCAGCTCGTCCGCCGGCATATACAGCAATGGCACGAAAGTGCCGGTTGAGCTGCAGAAGAAGACGTTTTCGGCGGCTGGCAAATGCTTGCGGATCAGGTCCATCGTGCCGATGTTCGGCACTGAGTCGATGACCGCGTCATACTGCAAGCGCTTGCCCAGCGATTTCATGAACTCGGGGTCGCCCTTATCGCCGTGGATCATTTCAACGCCTGCCAGGTCCACCATGTCGCGCTTGTTTTGCCCGCGGGTGACGCCGTAAACACGGTGCCCTGCATCAACCGCCAGACGCGCAATACGGCCGCCGATCTCTCCCGACGCGCCAAAGACAATCACTTTTCTCGCCATGATGATGATTCCTCTTCCTGGATGATGAACGGATGACAACGCCAGGCCGCTGCCTGCGCTCCTATTTTATACTTTACCGCCCAGCCGGGCAATTGCAACTGCATAAAAGTGACGTGACTAATCAACAACATGGTGTAAATTATATATTTTACGCTTTTCCCGGATTTTTCAGAATCAGCTTTCGAGGTACAAGGACCATGAGCAAACCGATGACTGCTGCCGTACTGCGGCGCAAATATATTGACTTTTTCAAACGCCACGGGCACGCGGAAATCAAGAGTGCGCCGCTGGTTCCTGAAAACGACCCGACCTGCCTGTTCACTACGGCGGGCATGCATCCCCTAGTGCCGTTCCTGCTGGGCGAAAAGCACCCGGCTGGCCAACGCCTGACCAACGTGCAGAAGTGCCTCCGCACGGGCGACATTGACGAAGTCGGCGATCCGTTCCACCTGACCTTCTTTGAAATGCTCGGCAACTGGTCCTTAGGCGACTATTTCAAGGCCGAGGCGATTGCCATGAGCTATGAGTTCCTGACTGCGGAACTCGGGTTCAGGCCTGAACAAATCAAGATCACCTGCTTTGCCGGCGACGAGAACGCCCCGCGTGACACCGAGGCGGCAGACTACTGGCGCCAGCACGGCATCCCGGAAAAGAACATATACTTCCTGGGCAAGGAAGACAACTGGTGGGGTCCGGCCGGCCAGACTGGCCCGTGCGGGCCAGACACGGAGATGTTCGTCCCGCTCGACCGTCCAGACTGTGGTCCGGACTGCGGGCCGGCCTGCGGCTGCGGCAAATGGGTTGAAATCTGGAACGACGTCTTCATGCAGTACAACAAGACGGCTGATGGCAAGTACGTTCCGCTCGCAAAACCAAACGTTGACACTGGCATGGGCGTCGAACGGGTGACGGCCTTTATGCAGGGCGTGCGCAGCGCCTACGAGACCGAGCTATTCCAGGGCATCTTTGCCAAAATCATGGAGCTTTCCGGCAATTCTGAGGCCAACTACACCAGTCGCAGCGCCCGCATCGTAGCCGAGCACCTGCGCGCCTCGACCTTCCTGATTGGCGACGGTGTCAAGCCCAGCAACGTTGACCAGGGCTATGTCCTGCGCCGCCTTATCCGCCGGGCCATCCGCGAAGCGCGCAAACTCGGCCTTACCGAAATGTTCACCAGCAAAATCGCTGAGGTGGTCATCGCCGAATATGGCGACGTCTACCCCGAACTGCGCCAGAACGAGGACTTCATTCACAATGAGCTGCGCCGCGAGGAAGAGCAATTCGGCAAAACCCTCGAAAATGGCACCCGCGAATTCAACAAGCTGGTGGACAAGTTCCCGCCGCACCTGGAAAACAAGGTCATCAGCGGCCGCAAGGCGTTCAACCTCTACGAAACGTACGGCTTTCCCCTTGAACTCACCCAGGAAATGGCGGCTGAGCGCGGCTTCACGGTTGACGTGGAGGGTTTCCAGGAAGCATACGTCAAGCACCAGGAGCTATCCCGCGCTGGCGCGGAGCAGAAATTCAAGGGCGGCCTAGCTGACCAGTCGGAACGCACTGCGGCTCTGCACACGGCGACGCACCTTCTGCACCAGGCTCTGCGTACCGTCCTCAACGAGGATGTGGCCCAGGCCGGCTCCAATATCACTGCCGAACGCCTGCGCTTCGACTTCACCTACGGTGACAAGATGACGCCTGAGCAAATCGCCCAGGTGGAGGAGCTGGTCAATGCCCAGATCAGCCGCGACTTGCTCGTGACCCACGAAGAAATGACGCTGGACGAAGCTAAAAAGCGCGGTGCTATCGGCCTGTTTGAATCCAAGTACGGCGAACTCGTCAAACTCTATACTATCGGCGATTTTTCCATGGAAATCTGCGGCGGGCCGCATGTGCCGCGGACTGGTGCCATGGGCCGTTTCCGGATTTTGAAAGAGGAGAGTTCCAGCCGCGGCGTCCGCCGCATCAAAGCCATTCTCGAATAGCCCCCTGCGGTCACTGCTACGGCGACGCCCCCGCTGCCGGAGATGATTTCCCAGCCTTTTCCGAGGCCTCGAATACCCCCCCGCCAACCCAAGGAGAAAGACCATGTCAACACCGTTCAAAATTGATTTAGCCGGCAAAGTCGCTGTCGTCACTGGCGGCGGCGGCATTTTGTGCAGCGTGATGGCTGAAGCGCTTGCCGATTGCGGCGCCAAAGTCGCGATTCTCGACCTTCGCAAGGAAGCTGCCGATCAGGTGGCAGCAGCGATCAAGGCCAAGGGCGGCGTTGCCATGGGCGTGGCCTGCAACGTGCTGGAACGCGCCAGCATTGAGGCGGCAGAGAAGGAAGTGCGCACGGCCTATGGCGCGTGCGACATCCTGATCAACGGGGCCGGCGGCAACAACCCCAAGGGCACGACCTCCAACGAACAGATGAGCAAGGCCGACCTGACCAACACCGACCCCAACGTCAAGACCTTCTTTGACCTTGACCCCAAGGGCATCGAATTCGTCTTCAACCTGAATTTCCTCGGCACTTTGCTGCCCACCCAGGTATTTTCCCGGGCGATGGCCGAAAACGGCAAGGGCGTCATCATCAACATTTCCTCCATGAACGCCTTCAAGCCGCTGACCAAGATTCCGGCTTACAGCGCTGCCAAGGCCGCCGTGAGCAACTTCACCCAGTGGCTGGCTGTGCATTTGGCGCCGATGGGCATCCGCGTCAACGCCATCGCTCCCGGCTTCTTCCTTACTGACCAAAACCGTTCCCTGCTCACCACCCCGGACGGCGGCCTCACGCCGCGTTCGCATAAAATCCTGAGTCACACGCCAATGGCTAAGTTCGGCGAACCGGCTGACTTGCTGGGCGCCCTGCTCTGGCTGACCAGCGACAAGGCGGCTGGCTTTGTGACCGGCGCCGTCATCCCGATTGACGGCGGCTTCAGCGCCTATTCCGGCGTCTAAGCTAAAATGAACAGCGGGCGCTGGCCAATCCAGCGCCCGCTTTGACTGACGACCGTCGCCAGGCGTTGGTTCAGCGACATTCGCGAAAGGAAATGACCATGTTCATCGACATGCATGTACATGCGTATGCGTATCCGGGGCCGCCCCAGGACGGTCGCACCCAGTTTGCCAATCCGGAACAAGTCCTGCGCGTCTATGACGCCCACCAAATCGAGCGCGGCGTCCTGATGCCCCTGATCGGCCCGGAAGTCTATCTCCCGCAGTCGAATGAGGAAATCCTGGCGGTCTGCGAGCGCTATCCAGACCGGTTCATTCCCTTCTGCAACCTCGATCCGCGCGGCATCCGCAACTCCCCGACCGCTGACTTCACACCCTGGCTGAGCTGGTACAAGAACCACGGCTTCAAGGGAGTCGGCGAATTCATGCCGAACCTGGCCTTCACCGACCCGCTCGTATTAAACTTCTTCCGCCAAGTCGAAGCCTTTGGCCTGCCCCTGACTTTTGACATTTCAACGGCCATCGGCAACCATTACGGACTCTATGACGACCAGGGCCTGCCGCAGCTTGAGACCTGCCTGAAAATGTTCCCGCGGCTGGTCATCATCGGCCACGGCCCGGCCTTCTGGAGCGAGCTGGGCGCCCTGGAGCCAGGCGACAACCGTGCCTCGTACCTCAAGCACCCGATTCGCGCCGAGGGCGCCGTAGTCCGGCTGTTCCGCCAGTATCCGAATATGTGGGCTGACTTGTCTGCTGGCAGTGGCTACTATGCCATGGCGCGCGACTTGGACTTCGCAGCCCGCTTCCTGACCGAATTCCAGGACCGGGTCATGTACGGAACCGACATCTGCAACCCAGAGTCCATCTGCCCCATGGACAAACTCCTCATCGACCTGCGCGACAGCGGCAAGCTGGCGCCAGAAGCATTCACCAAAATCGCCCGCGGCAATGCCATTCGCCTCCTGGGACTGTAGCTGGACACGCTGCTGGCCTCACTATATTTTTCTGAGAGTCTACATTATTTTCCGGGAATCGCCGTTATATTATCATGCATCGGCTCAACCAAACCGCGCCGCCGACCTGCTTGGCCTGGCCAAGCGCCAAGTTCACGCCCCCCTTTCCTTTGAAAACACCAGAGCATCGTGGAGAAAGCAACTTTCAGCAGCAAGACCTTTCATTCAGCAGTCCCACAAGGCTCCTTCGGCGACATCTCCGGAGGCAGCCAACGCCGCAAAGAGTATGATTCCCCGGACAGCCTTCATTCTGTCGGCTGGACCTATCCCAAACGGATTCGCCTGGTCACGCCGGACAATCCCCTGCCCCTCGACTACGGCACCCCCTTCGCCCCTATTGACGTTGAATACGAAATGCTCGGCGAGCTGGCCAGCGACCGCAACAACGTCATTTTGATTACGCATGCCCTTTCCGGCGACGCTCATGTCGCAGGTTGGGATGCCACGGCCAGCCCGACCTGGCGGCCCTGGCGCTTGGACCGACCCGGTTGGTGGGACACCATAGTGGGTCCCGGAAAGCCTATTGACACTAACCGCTTCTGCGTCCTTTGCGTCAATATCCTGGGCAGCTGCTACGGCACTACGGGGCCAGCCAGCATCAATCCGGCCACTGGCCGGCCCTACGGCCAGAACTTTCCCCTGGTGACGGTCGGCGACACCGTGCGCTTGCAAGCGCGCCTCCTTGATCACCTCGGCATCAAACAGCTATATGCAGTCTGCGGCGGCTCCTTAGGCGGCCTGCAGGCCTTTGAATGGGCTGTGGCCTATCCGGAACGGGTCGTGAAATGCATCATCCTGGCAGCCGGGCCGCGGCTCTCAGCCCAAGGTCTCGGCTTCAACGTCGTCGGCCGACACGCCATTCTCTCCGATGCCAATTTCAGCAATGGCGACTACTATGACCAGGCCACCAAGCCGGATGACGGCCTGGCGGCCGCTCGGATGCTGGCCCACATCACCTATTTGTCCGGCCAGGGCATGGAAGACAAATTCGGTCGGCGGCGAACCACCCGGCAAATTGGACGGAACGGCTCGGCAAACGGCACTGGTGAACAATTCGAGGTTGAGAGTTACTTGCAGTACCAGGGCCAGTCCTTTGTCGCCCGCTTTGACGCCAACAGCTACCTGTATATCACCCACATGCTGGACAACTACGACGGCACCCAATGGGGCAACGGCAGCCTCCAAGCCGCCTGCGCCAGGATCAAGGCCGAAGTCATGGTGGTATCGTTCTCCACGGATTGGCTGTATCCGCCGGAATGCTGCCGCGAATTCGTCGTTGCACTCATGCGCAACCGCATTCCTGTCACCTACATGCAGGTCGAATCCAACTATGGCCATGACGCCTTCCTGGTGGAGGCCAAGACCGTAGGGCGCATGCTGCGCGCCTTCCTGCTTTCGCCTACCCTGGCCCGGCGGCAATTCCTGCGGGGAGGACAGTGCAAATGAAAAGCAAAGCCAACCAACCTCCCGCGAAAAGCGACCTTGACGCTGAAGCCCTGAAATGCCTTCCCGGCGTGGAGGATTTCCTGCGCGCCATCGGCGTGAAGTCCAACGACAGCTCGTTTTCGGCCCTGTACCAGCGCGTCGCCGACTTCACCAAATCGGGCAAAGATTTTAGCGAACATGCGCCAAAGCGATGGGAAGACCCTCTCATTGAGACTTTAGTACGGCCCAACGACAGCATTCTCGACCTCGGTTGCGGCGAAGGCGACCTGCTGGCGCGGCTTTCATACCAGCATGACGTTGTCGTGCAAGGCGTTGACCGGGATGGCGACGCCGTCATCCGCTGCATTGAGCGCGGGATGCCGGTCTGCCACGAGGACCTGGAGCGCTTCCTCGACGCCCTGCCCAACCAATGCTACACGTATGCCGTCCTGGAACAAACCTTGCAGACCCTGCACTCTCCCCTGAAGACGCTGCGCCAAATGCTGCGCGTCGCACGCTGGTGCGTGGTCTCCTTCCCGAATTTCGCCCACTGGAGCGTCCGACTGGCCTTCAGCCTAGGCGGACGCATGCCTGTGACATCGTCGCTTCCATACGCCTGGCACGACACCCCGAACATCCATCTGTGCAGCATCACCGACTTTATCGACTGGACAGAAGAAGACAACATCAACATTGTCAAAGCCTGGGCCCTAGTCGAAGGCAAAGTCCTCGACTACGTAGTCGGGGGAGAAAACGACTACAACATCACGGCTGACCAGGCACTATTCGTCATCGAACGCAAAGACTTCCCGTACCAGAAGTAGGGGCGAGGGGCTGAATGCTGATGAAGGCTGAATGCTGAATGCTGAATGCTGAAGGCTGAAGGCTGAGTGCTGAAGGCACATTTGTCATTCATCATTCATCATTCGTCATTTATCATTCGTTAGGGGCGAGGGGCGAGTTCCGGCACTAAAGTGCCGGAACAGGACGGAGGCGTGCGGCGAGATGAGGGGGCCAACGTCCCCCAGCTCCATCGTCCACTGGTGTCCATCGTCCATGATCCACTGTCCACTAAAACGCCTTACCCGGGAAGCCTGGCACTGCAGCTTGTCTAAAATCCGAGTGTTAACAACCGACCCATTAAATGCAACCATCTTATCAAAAGCCACTTATAACTTTAGCTGTTGCAAAAACACAACCATGCGTTAATTTAGGGAAATGGCTCATCTTGATATGAGCCATAGCATTAGAGTAATCATCATACGAGAAAGATAGCCTGATATAGCATGATAATTAATCGACAGGGACGTTTCCATGCCGGATCTCTTTGGAACATATTTAAATTATAATTTTCCCGAACCACAATATCTTGGAGCTAAATATATTCACAGAGGATGGATAGCTGAAAATATACCGGATGATGTACAAACTATTTTTGATGCATTTGGAGGGTCTCAATCCATTGCATATTTTATGAAACAGCTTGAAAAAACAACTATCACAAATGATTTTCTTTGTTTTAATAGTCAAATAGGCAAAGCATTAATTGAAAATTCTCATGAAAAACTTACATCGACTGATGTATCTGTCTTATTATCGCCGAATTCTAGGCCCGAACATTTTAATTTAATGGAAAATCTTTTTTCGAATCTATTTTTTACAGTAGAAGAAGCAAAATTTTTAGATGCATTCAGAAGCAATCTAGAATACCTTGAAAACGAATACAAAAAAGCGCTTGCATTTGCTATTATATGCCGAAGCATGACAAGAAAAGTGACTATGGGGCACTTCGCACATACAAGAGCTCTTGTTTACGCTGCAAATCCAAAACGTATACAGCGAAACCGGAGCCTTTGTAGACCCATAGAAGACATATTTATGGAATTGCTTCCTCAATATAACGCGGCAGTGTTCGATAATGGCAAAGAAAATTATAGTTACAATCAGAATACACTTGATCTTTTACCAAATTTAAGCGGAATAGATTTGGTATATTTTGATCCTCCTTACTGCAACAGCCATGCTGATTATCAATCGTTTTATCATTTACTTGAGACTTTTGTTATGTATTGGAAAGACAAAAAATTTATTAATAAAACAAAAAGATATTCTCCCAAAAGATATAGTGGTTTTGATAAAAATGCAGATGCCATTTGTAATCTTAAAAAAATATTCAACTATTCCAAAGATATTCCCTACTGGCTTGTTAGCTATAATGATAGAAGTTATCCTGACATAAACACCATGGTAGAGATACTTGAAGAATACAAAAAAGTTCAAATCAAAAGAAAAATATATACTGCAGGTCGGGGGGGCAAAGGAAGCGTAGCTGGAAGCAGCGAGATTCTTTTTGTTTGTATGCCATTCTGAATAAGGAGATATCGAGGTGGGTAACTTTAGAAAAATGGGACGAGGAATTTCGCAAACAAAATATGACTAATCCCCCCGACAATTTTAAATTTGACTCATTATTTCCTTTTGACGAGTCGCTGAGCATAGATTTTTTGCGTAAATTGTATCGTGGTGATGGCTACACTGGACGGGCGTTGACCAAGTTTTACGGTTTTCAGACTCTATGGCACCATAGCCCAGACCATACTTTTGTTCCAGTCGGAACCTTACAAGCAAAGCATTACGGCCTTTTCAAGGAAAAAGAAAAAGGAATATTTACGTTCAAGACCGGAAGAATCGGATGGTCGCGTGACAAATATACCGCAACCTGGAAACCACCTGCCTACAAAAACTATCAATTCAGATACGATTTCACTCTGCGCTTTCTTCATTTTGGCAAAGGTTATCTCTTTTCTGGCAATGAATTTTTATGTTCGTTCAATTATCCTGTTAGAGGGCCATCATCATATCAAACAAAAGACTGTACAGGTTTCTTTCAGCTGAAAAATAGCTCGAAAATTCATTTTCTCATTGAACCTGCACATCCTAAGCAAACAGATTCACATCCAAACTATTATATTCACCGTGGAAAACTCTATCCCTCACCCCATATAAACACATCTCCGTTATTTCCTCAATCTGAAGAATTATCGGAATTGCAATCTCTGAAAAAAGAAGAACGAATGTTACTTGTTGTCCTCGCATTAAAAGCAAGATTGCTTTCGGTTTATAGATAATGCCTTAGACTTGGTTGAAATCCTGCTGCATCCAGGGTAAAGACACTTTAGTGGACAGTGGACAATGGACTTTTGTGGACTTAAATGGACGTCAGTAGACGATGGACTGTGGACGTTAATGGACGTTAGTGGACAGCGGAGCGAGGACACGGAGGTTCCGGTGCCGGGGTAATTTGCCGCTATAGCTGAAAATCAGCGATGGAGTGTTCTTTCCGAGACTGCGGCTTTACATTCCGCCCGGCTGGGAATACATTAACTTACAGAGAGCAAAGCTGCCGTTTTGCCACCTTTTTCTGCTCCCTGTTCCGCCGGGACACCCTATATGTCATCACGTCAACCGACAATCTGGATTATGGCCGGCGAGGAATCCGGCGACGGCTACGGCGCGCGAGTCGCTACCGAGCTGCTGCGGCTGCGACCAGACTTGCGCGTGACCGGCATGGGCGGCGCACAGATGCGGTCTGCCGGCGTCGAACTCATGGTCGATTCGTCTGAGCTGGGCGTTGTCGGCTTTGTCGAAGTCTTGAAAAGCCTGTCTTTCTTTGTCCGCCTGCTGAATCGTATGGCTGCTACCGCCCGGCGTGAACGGCCCGAGGCTGTCTTGCTCATCGACTATCCAGGCTTTAATCTGCGCCTGGCCAAACGGCTGCACGCTGCTGGCATCCCGGTGGTCTATTACATCAGCCCGCAAGTCTGGGCCTGGAAGAAGAACCGCATCCCCAAAATTGCCCGCGACGTCACTCGGCTGCTGTGCATCTTCCCGTTTGAGCCAGCCGTGTATGAAGGCTCTGGCCTTGATGTCCGCTTCGTCGGCCACCCCTTGTTGGAAATCCTGGCGCCGCTCCGCCAGGCGCCTGCTACGCGCAACCCCAATCTCATCCTTCTGCTGCCTGGCAGCCGCACCTCTGAAATCCAGCGCATCCTGCCGATTTTCCTTGACACTGTTCTTATCCTGCACCGTCAGCACCCTGAGTGGCGCTTTGTCATGCCGCTGCCACGCGAATCCTGCGCCAGCTTGGCCCGGGGCATCATCCAGGCCCGACCGCCGGACAGTGCCGTGGATGTGACTATCACCGTTGGCGACACCCGGCAATGGATGCGTCGCGCCGCTGCTGGGCTGGCTGCCAGCGGGACGGTCACGGTCGAAGCCACCATTCTGGAGTTGCCGCTTGTCGTCGCTTACAAATTCGGTTGGCTGACCAGTAAGCTGGCCCGCCGCCTTATCAAGCTGCCCTTCGCCTCTATCACCAACTTAGTGATGAACCGCTCTGTCTTCGTCGAATGCTTGCTGGATGACGCCACCCCTGCCAAGCTGGCGCCGGCCCTGCTTGACATCATGCCGGGCGGCCAGCGTCGCCAGGAAGTCTTTGACGGCATCCGGGAATGCATCAGCCGCCTCGGCAGCACTACCCAGGCCAGCGCCGCCGTTGCCAGGAATCTCCTTGAAGTCGCTGGCCTCCCCGACTCCTGACCACACACCTACCTATAGACCATGCCATCATGACCTGTTCAACTGAACCCTTAGGAATCACTGTCCTCGGCAGCGGCAGCCGCGGCAACGCCATGCTGATTCACAGCGGCGACGCCGGCATCCTGATCGACGCCGGTTTCAGCCTCAAAGAACTCCGGCGACGCCTGCGGGCGGCGGAGCTGCCGGAGTCCATTGTCCGGGGCATCATTGTCAGCCACGAGCACAACGACCATGTCAGCGGCCTGCGCGTCTGCGCCAATCATTTTCAAGTTCCGGTGTTCATGACCAGAAAATGCGCTGACGTCATGCGTCACCGCGACGCTGACCTGGGCCAGCTGTCGCTATTCGCCCCTGGGGGCGCCTTTTCAGTCAGTTCCTTCGAGATTGAGCCCTTTTCCGTTTCGCACGACGCCAACGACCCAGTCGCTTTCGTGGTTCGGCGCGGTCACTGCAAGATCGGCGTTGCCACCGACCTCGGCCATGCTGGCAGCACGGTTGAATACCAATTGCGCCACTGCAATACCATAGTCTTGGAAAGCAATCACGACCTCAACCTGCTGGCCGCTTCCAAGCGCCCTTGGCCTTTGAAGCAGCGCATCATGGGGCGCCATGGACACCTGAGCAATGCCGCCTGCGCAGAGCTCTTGCAGCGGGTCGTTGATTCCTGCACCAAGAACATCATTCTCGCCCATATCAGCCAGGAATGCAACCGGCCTGACATCGCCGAAGAAACGGCGCGGCGCAGCCTGGCACAGATTGCGCGGCCGGACATTGAATTGACCATCGCTGGCCAGGACAACCCGTCGGCAACCGTCTGGAACAGCTTTTAAGGCCCTAGCCGCCATGACAGAGGCTCCTGAACCATTGTTGAAAGTCTGCGATCTGCGCGTATGGTTTCCCATTCGCAAAGGCGTGCTGAACCGCATCGCCGGGCAAGTCCGTGCTGTTGACGGCGTTTCCTTCACCATTTTTCCTGGCGAGACCCTGGGGCTGGTCGGCGAGTCTGGCTGCGGCAAGACGACCCTTGGCCGTGCCCTCATGGGCCTGGAAAAACCAGCGGGTGGACGGATCATCTTCAACGGGCAGGACCTCGGAGCCCTGACTGGCCAGGCACGACGCCAATTGCGGCGGCATAGCCAGATGATCTTCCAGGATCCGTTTTCCTCGCTCAACCCGCGCATGACTGTCCAAGAGCTGGTCACTGAGGGCCTTGTTCACCACCGGCTTCTCCAGGGTCGCACGCGCACGGAGTCGGCGCGTGAGCTGCTGGCGTCCGTCGGCATGGACGGTGACTGCCTGTTCCGTTATCCGCATGAATTTTCCGGCGGTCAGCGCCAGCGCATCAGCCTGGCGCGCGCCTTGTCGTTGCAGCCGCATTTTCTGGTCTGCGACGAGCCAGTGAGCGCCTTAGACGTCTCGGTTCAGGCTCAAGTCATCAACTTATTGCTGGACTTGCGCGAGCGACATGGCCTGGCGTACTTGTTCATTTCGCACGACCTCAGCGTTGTCCGGCTGATGTCCCATCGGGTCGCAGTGATGTACCTGGGCAAGATCGTTGAATGCGGCGCCACCTCTGACGTCATGGAAACAGCCCACCATCCCTACACTCGGGCTTTGCTCTCTGCCGTCCCCCGACCAGGCAAGCATCAGGACAAGCGCATCATCCTGACCGGCGACCTGCCCTCGCCAGCGGCGCCGCCCCCCGGCTGTCCCTTTCATCCACGCTGCCCGCAGGCTCTTCCGGTTTGCGCGCAGCAAGCGCCGCCGATTCGCACCCTGGACAACGGGCACTCCTGGGCCTGCCATATTACCCCGGACTGAGAATTCAGGACTAAAGTCCTGACACTGAACAGAGATTTTCCATGTCCCAGGTTTCTTCAGCCTCTTCGTCTTCTTCGCCGCCTCGGATTGCCGAAGTGGTTTTCAACATATCCCTGGACAAGGGCTTCGACTATTTCATTCCCGATGCCTTGCTGGGTCAGGTTCGCCCTGGCGTCCGGGTTCGCGTCCAGCTCAAGCATTCTGAGCGTCCTGCCTACGTCATTGCCGTCAAGGCACACTCTGAGCGCGATGATTTGAAGCCGATTCTTGCCCTTGAGAGTTCCCGGCAGCAGATTCCTGCTGCTCTGCTTCGTTTGAGCGACTGGTTAGCCGACTATTACTGCTGTCCTCGCGAGCACGCTGTCCGGGTTTTGTTGCCGGCGGTCGTCCGCAGCGGCAGGATGGCTCACAAGCGGGTGATGTACATTTCCCTCGGCTTGAAGTCTGCCAGCGTTGACGCTGACTACGAGAAGCTCACTCCAAAGCGCAAGCAGGTGATCACGACTCTTCGCCGGTACGGCGCCATGCCCTTGCAAGAGCTCCTGGAGCTATCCGGCGCCTCGGCCGGGGTTGTGACTTCGCTATGCCAGGACAAGTGGCTGGTCAAGAGCATGCAGGTGGTCGCCCGCGACCCTTTTCAAAACGACCTCATCCAGCCGGATTCGCCTCGTGTCCTGACACCTACGCAGCAGCAGGCTCTGACCGCGATCAACGCTTCCCTTGACCGCCAGGACGCCCAAGTCTTCCTCCTGCACGGCGTCACCGCCAGCGGCAAAACTGAAGTCTACCTCCAGGCTATCCAGCACTGCCTTGAACTCGGCCGCGAGGCCATCATCCTCGTCCCTGAAATTTCCCTCACCCCCCAGACCTGCGAGATTTTCCGCCGCCGTTTCGGGGACATGGTCAGCGTATTGCACAGCGGCCTCAGCGATGGCGAGCGTTTTGACGAGTGGACGCGCATCAACGAAGGCCGGTCGCCGATCGCTGTCGGCGCTCGCTCCGCGCTGTTTGCGCCTTTCCGGGCCTTGGGTCTGATTGTCGTTGACGAGGAACACGAGGGCAGCTACAAGCAGGAGGACTCGCCGCGCTACCATGCGCGCGACGTCGCGGTCGTCCGCGGCAAGATGGAGAAGGCGACGGTGGTGCTGGGCACGGCGACGCCCTCGCTGGAGTCCTACTACAACACCCAGAACGGCCGCTATCAGCTACTGGAAATGCCGGAACGGGTAGGGAACTACCGCCTGCCAACGGTCGAAATTATCGACATGGCCCAGGAAGCCGCCATGACCGGCAAGGCCCAGCTTTTCTCCAAGCGCCTGCGCGAGCTGGTCCAGGAGCGTCTGCGCCGCGCTGAACAGACCATCCTGTTCCTGAACCGACGCGGCTACGCCACCCAGCTTCTCTGCCCTGACTGCGGCTTTGTCGCGACCTGCGACAATTGCAGCGTTTCCTACACCTACCATCGGCAGGCCGGGCTGCTGCTCTGCCACCTCTGCGGCGCCCAGTTGAAAGCTCCTGACAAATGCCCCAGCTGCGGCAAGGACGGCATCCGCTATACCGGCGTCGGCACCGAGAAGATCGAGGCTGCGGCTCGGGGCGTGTTTCCCAAGGCCGAGATTGCTCGGATGGACTCTGACACCATGACCAGCAAAGACTCCTACCGGGTGGTGCTTGATGCGTTCCGGGCCGGCCGGATTGACATCCTCATCGGCACCCAGATGATCGCCAAGGGCCTTGACTTCCCCAATGTCACCTTAGTCGGCATCATCCAGGCTGACAGCGGCCTTTACCTGCCAGACTTTCGCAGCGGTGAACGCACCTTCCAGCTGATCACCCAGGTCTCTGGCCGGGCTGGCCGCGGCGAGGTCGACGGGCATGTCATCTTGCAGACGTACACGCCGTATCATTTCGCCTTGCAGACCGCCATCCGGCACGACTTCACGGCCTTCTATGCCGAGGAATTCCCCAGTCGCCAGGCCCTGGCCTTCCCGCCCTGCACGCGCATGGTCATCGTCCATTTCCGCAGCACCGAATTCGAGCTGGCACGGCAGGCGGCCGAGGAATTCGCGGCGGAAACAACGCCGCTGCTTCCCGAGGGCACCCAGGTGATCGGCCCCATGCCAGCGCCGCTGGCCAAGGTCAAGACCTATCACCGCTTTCAACTGCTCCTGCGCAGCGAGAAAATCCTGGCCATCATCCGCATCCTCCGGCCTCGGACGGTCGGGCGCAAACCGCCGAAAAACGTCGACATCTACGTTGACGTCGATCCGCGCAGCCTGTTGTGATAACGCCTAAGCCCCGGGCTAAAGCCCAGGCACTGGACAGAGATAAAACAGCTCACCCCTCTCGCTTTTGCTTTTTCGGCTTAACTGGCTCAAAGCTGGCGATGCTGGGTCGCCGGGCATGCACACCCTCGGCCTCGGCGGAGAGCTGCTCCTGGACAGACTGCGCACCGGCCTTCTTGCCCTGGGGAGACAGCCAGGTACCGTCGGGCTGTAAAACGCGACTTTTAGGCGGACCTGGCGTGCAATAGAGGCGCAGCATGTCAATCAGTCGCTTCTGAGCTTGCTGGTCAATGACAGGCACGAGCAATTCCACGCGGCGGTCGAGGTTGCGGGGCATCCAATCCGCGCTGGAGATGAACACGTTCGGCTTGCCGCCATGATGGAAATACATGATGCGGGCGTGTTCAAGGAAACCATCCACAATACTCACTACCGAGATGTTCTCGCTCAAGCCAGGCACGCCCGGCCGCAGGCAGCAAATACCGCGCACATTCAGCATCACCTTGACGCCGGTCTGCGACGCATTGTAGAGGGCGTCAATAAGCCGCCTGTCACTCAACGAATTGACCTTGACCATAATCAGGCTGCGCTGGCCGCTGCGGCTGCGGGCGATTTCATCCTCGATCAATTCCAGCAGGCGCTGCCTGATAGCGACCGGGGACATGGACAGTTGCCGGAATTGCCGCAGCGTCGAATAGCCGGTGATGGCATTAAAGAAGGCCGAAGCATCCTGGCCATAATCGGGATGACACGTAAAGTAACTCACATCTGAATAGATGCGTGCCGTGCCTTCATTGTAATTGCCGGTGCCGAAATGCATGTAGCGCCGGATGCCGTCGCCGTCCCGCCGAATGACCAGGCAGACTTTGGAATGCGTCTTCAGGCCCTTCACGCCGTACAGCACCTGGACGCCTGCTTCCAGCAGCGCTTCGGCGTCAATCATGTTGCGCTCCTCGTCAAAACGCGCCTTCAGCTCCACCAGTGCAGTGACGCTTTTACCGTGCCGGGCTGCCTTGGCCAGCGCCGCGACAATTGGGCTGGTGCGGCTGGTACGATACAGCGTAATCTTGATCGCCAGCACCTTGTCATCCTCGGCAGCCTCCTCGATAAAACGCACCACTGGGGCAAAATCCTCATACGGATGGACTAAGAGAATATCCTTGCGCGCCATTGTTTTAAACATCCCGTCGCGCAGGTCTGCGTTCATCGGCGGCAGCGGCGTCCAAGACGGGCGCCGCAGGTCATCAAAGCCGGGCAGGGAAGTCAACCGCATAAACGTCGCCAGGCCCGTCGGCCCCGGCGTCAAAAACATGTCACGCGCCTGCACGGACAGTTCTCGCTGCAAGAAAGCCTGCATAAGTTCAGATGCTCGGCCGTCCAGTTCCAGTCGTACGCATGGACTCGACTTGCGCGATTGCAGCACTCGCCAGATGTCTTCGCTGAGGTCCTCGCCCGCGTCTTCATCCACGGTGATGTCGCCATTGCGGGTGATGCGGAAAGCGACGCATTCCTGGACTGTTTCGCCCGGGAACAACTCCTCTGGCCAGAAGCTGACCACATCGTCCAACAGCAAATGCCGCACTGCCTTGTCAGGATGCGTCGGCAGCACGACATGGCGGTCCAGGACAGCAGGCAGGGGCACGACCGCGTAGCGCGGCGTCCGGCTGCGCTCGGCCGGCGCCAGGCGTACGGCCAGGTTCAAGCCGAGGTTGGCCAGCCGCGGGAAAGCACGACCTCCGCCAACCGCGGCCGGCGCTAGCACCGGTGCAATCGCGCCGACGAAATGGTCATGCAGATAAGAAACCTCCTCCGGCTCCAAGTCCTCCTTGCTGCGCACCCTGACCAGGCCGTACGCCGCCAAGTCGCGCTCAATCTCATCCAACTGGCGATAGACTGCTGACAGCAGGGTTCTGGCCTTGATGTCAATCGCTGCCAGCTGCGCTTCCGGCGACAGGCCAGCCAGGTCAGTGATGTTGACCCCTTCGTCTATCAGCAGACGCAACCCGCCGACCCGCACCATGAAGAATTCGTCCAGGTTCGATGCTGTAATAGCGAGGAATTTCAAGCGTTCCAAGAGCGGCGCCGAGGTCACTTCGGCCTCTTCAAAAACGCGCCGGTCAAAATCAAGCCAGCTCAATTCTCGGCTGAAATAACGGCCGCTGTCCTGTTTCAAGGAAAGTTTTGACATTTTATCATTACCCTTTCGGTGATTAGGCACGTAGCCAGCAGGTCTGCTGTGCTATCAGTGTTTCAGGACTATCTCCAGGCCGAACAATTCTGTGAAAAAAGCTCCCTTATGGGTCACTGCGAGCCTTTCCAGGCTCAGGTCGCGCACGTTGGGTATGCGGAAGACGAGACTCGTCTCGGTCAATTCCAGTTCGACTTTTTCCACGCGCCGGGAGTGGGTTCTGTCAAAGCAGTCGGCTAGGCGGAGAATAGCGATCAGCTTCGCGAGCTGCAAGCGCTCCTCCCGGTCGAGTCCATTGAATTCCTGGTCGTTGAAAGCCGGTCGTGCGTGGCGATGATAGCGCGCCACGCAGGCTGCCAGCGTCTTTTCGCTTTCACTCAAGCCAAACAAGTCGCTGTTTTGAATCAGGTACTGGGAATGCAGGTGGTGGCTTCGGTTGCTGACATAGAGGCCGATCTCGTGCAACAGGCCGGCGACATGCAAAACCAGGAGAGAGCTGCGGCTGAAAGTATGCAGCGCCGACAAGACCTTGGCAATCTGCATGGCTAGGTCAGTGACCAGCTTGGCGTGCTGTTCGTCAAAGCAATAGTGGCGTCCCAAGGCCAGGGCTGCGTCTATCACCTGGTTGTGGAAGACCTTGTAGTTGACATTGCGGCCGACCAGCTCGGCCAGCAGTCCTTCTCGCATGCCCTGGTTGGTGACATAGACCGTCTTGCGCCCCATCCGGCGCGCCAAGGACGTATAGGTCATCAAGGCCGGCGCCAGCGTCTCCGCCACCTGGTAGCTGAAGCGGAAATTCCGCACCAGCTGATCCGGCGTGCTGGCCAGGACGTCTTTCAGGAACCCCTCCAGCTCTGTGGTGGGGACGGCCAGCAGGCCGTCAGCCGGCCAGTCTTTGCGCAAGGCCCGCATCGCGTCCCGAATCAATCCGCCCGAGAGCATCAGCTCGAATTTCTTCCTGACGCCCTGCAAGGGGCCGTGCACCTGCTCAACCATGCGGCCGACTTGCGTATCCATGATTTCCCGGAACTGCACGGACTCCAGGCCCAGGCCCTCATCCTGCTGCACTAAGCGCAGAGCCCCGAAATGGTGGCTCTGGAAAAACCGCACCCTGCCCTTTTCAACTGCCAGCACATCCGTGCCGCCGGCGCCCATCTCCACGCACAGCACCGCTCCGTTGCTGCCAAACGGCTTGCGGCCGATATACGGCAACGTACTCAAAAACATGCACCTGCCGGTGTCCTGCGCGTCCAAAACGCGGACCTCCAGGCCGGTGGCGATAAAGACGCGGTCAAGAAACGCCTCGCGGTTGGCGGCTTCGCGGACAGCATTGGTGGCGACGACCAGCAGGCTGGAAGGGTGAACCGGCACGCCATTCTCCGCCAGGATGATCTTGAAGGTGTTCAGCGCTCGGATGCATTCCGTCATGGTCTCGCTGCCGATGGCACCGGTTTTGAAGCAATCGGCGCCCAAGGAGACGTTCTGCTCCGGCTTGTCCAAAATATGGAGCTGCCGCTGTTCATCGACCTGGCCAATGATCATGCGGACGGACGCGGAGCCGATTTCAATGACGGCGACCGGATTCACCCTTGCACGGTTCACCCGCGCACGCTTGGGCTTGAGCGTGTTTTTCGGTGTTGTCTTCATTTTTTGCCTTGTCCTGCCTTTGTCCCCTCAAACGTCAGTGCCATCACCTGCTTTGGCCTGAAATCTGCTGACGCGCCCAAGCGGCAGCTCCCTGCGCTGTCGCCCTGTCGCCAAGCTTAGCGGCGGCAACCTTGAACGTGCCGACAAAGGGGGGCATGACCCTGGCCGCAGCCACCTCGGCGACCTCGTTCTTGAACAACGTCGGCATGGCCTCGACTAAGCCGCCGCCAAGCACGACGATGTCCGGGCCGAGCAGATTGACGGCGTTGCTGACCGCGACGCCGATCCAGCGGGCTGCCTGCCTGATGATGTCTTCCACGGCTCGGTCGCCATTTTTGATTGAGTCGGCCAGGATGTTGCTGCGGATAGCGGCAACATCCGTGCCGGCGTTCTTCAGCAGCCAGGGCGCCGCGCCGCGCTGGGCAGCTCCTGCCGCCGCTACCGCGATAGCCATTCGACTAGCCAGCGCTTCCAAGCAGCCGCGACGGCCACAGCCGCACTGCGGGCCGTCAGCCATCATCTGTAGATGGCCGATTTCCATGACGGATCGATTCGCGCCCGTGAAGATGTCGCCCCGGTAAACGCAGCCTCCGCCAATGCCAGTGCCAGGGAAAACCCCTAAAAGACAATGGGCATTTTTGCCGGCGCCAAAACAATATTCGCCGAAAACACCGGCGTCAACGTCATTCAGAACGGCGGCTGGACATTTGAATTCCGCTTCCAAGATTTTTTTCAGCTGGACGTTGGTCCAGCCCATGTTCGTCGCGCTGAGCAGGACGCCGCGGTTGTGGTCCACCGGGCCGGGGCAGCCCATGCCGATTCCGGCCAGCTGCTCCGGACTGGCGCCGGCGCTGTCCAAGGCTTCGCGAATCGTCTGAAAAATACGCTGGAGGGTGGCTTCCATGCCTTCCTGCGCCTTAGTCTTGCGTTTCTGAAAGCCAAGCACCTTGAAGGCGTCGTCAAAGACATGCGCACACATCTTGGTTCCGCCCAAGTCAAATCCCAGCCAAAGTTTTTCGGCTTCCGCCATAATGTCTCATCCTCTCTAATGTTGATGCTTGAAGTAGAAAACCACCCGGAGCTATGCGCCGGGCAGGGACGGTTGCTAGGCAGGAAAGCCTGATGCTCTGCGCCGGCCGCCCTCAAACGCACTTGGCCTGGGGGATTCAGCCTGGGCAGGCAATGGCAATCCTGGGTTTAGTCTATCAAAAAAGCCGTTGCTGCGGCGGCCAGCGCCAGGTGATCCTGGACGCCGGCCGTTTCCCGGGCGCTGTGCATGGCCAGGATTGGCGTGCCCACGTCCAGCCCTTCCATTCCGAGCAAGGCGGTGCAGGCCGGGCCAATGGTGCTGCCGCAAGGCATGTCCGAGCGATTGGTGAACGCCTGGCAAGGGATGCCTGCCTGTCGACACTTGGCAGCGAAACGCTCTGCACTCAAGGCGCTGGTGCAATAACGCTGCGAGACATTGGTTTTGATGGCGACGCCGCCGCCGATGATTGGCGTGGCGGCGCTGTCATATTTGTCCAGGTAAGACGGATGCACGGCATGGGCGGAGTCCATGGACAGCAGTCGTGAGCCAGCCAGTGTACGCAGGCAGTCCTCCGCGTCGCCGCCCAAGGCCAGGACTATGCGGTGCAGGACGTCGCGCAGAAACGCCGAATTGGCCCCTTGTGCGCTGACGCTGCCGACTTCCTCATGGTCAGCCAGGAAAGCGACGCTGGCTGCGACGGCGGCTGGTGCTCCAACCAAGGCGGCGATGGCCGCATGGCAGGAGGTTAGATTGTCCAGCCGCGGCCCGCTGAGCAGGTCGCGCTTGAGGCCGCTCAGCTGCGCCGGCGTCTGCTCATACAGGAACAGGTCATAGCGGGCTGGCGTCTCCACCGGGCAGCCGGCAGCGTCATCAAGCCGTCGGCGCAGGTCTGCTGGCGACGCCTGGCCCAGGCAGGCGGACAGATGCTGCCGGGGGTTGTAGGCGGCCCCCTGGTTGACGTCACGGTTCAGGTGCAGGGCCAAGTTGGGGATGACGGCCAGCGGCTCGTCCAAGTTGAACAGCCGGACTTCCAGGCCGCTGGGCGTTGCCCAAACCGCCCTTCCAGCCAGGCCAAGGGGCCGATCCAGCCAAGTGCTGAGGATGGCCCCGCCATAGACTTCCACGGGAACCATCAGCAGGTTGGCGGCATCGGAGCTGCCGGGCAGCTTTACTTTCAGGCCAGGACTGTCCGTATGGGCAGTCAACAGACGGAATCCTGCCGCCGCCGACCACTGCGCTGGCAGCCGAAACGCAATCAGCGCCGAGCCGTTGCGCTCCACCACATACTTCCCGCCAGCCTTCAGCGACCACCGCTCGCCTTCGGACAGGCAGGCAAATCCGGCTGCCTGCAGGCGCTGCCGGGCATTCGCGGACGCATGAAACGCAGTCGGACTGGCGTTGATATAATGCAAAAGGTCATCAATAAGTTCTGCCATGGCCTTTTTCCCTGGCACCTGCCTGCAAAAAAAACGCTCTCTGCCATGCCGGAAAAACTTTCCGGCACAAGCAAACTATACACCGTCATTCGCGCTTGCGTCAACTTTGCTTTGCGTTTATAGTATACTTTTCACCAATTCCTAACAAACGAATCCCCTGTCTGTCCTTTCTGGGCGATTCTTTTCCCAATGCCGGCCACGCTGCCCTGGCCTTGGGGGTGCTGCGCGCCGCTGGCTGATAGCGGAAAGAACCAACCAAAGGAAATTGTCATGAATGGAGAAATCATTGTCGTAGGCACTGTTTCCGATGATCCCCTGGCCAGCGACGTTGCGTCCAGCATGAAACAGGAAGCGGACATCTCGGACCTGATGTCCATCAAGTGCTTCGCCAACTCGGAATTTTGCCCGCGTTTCCTCTGCGACGAAAACGACATGACCAGGATCGGCCGCAGCTTGGAGGGCAAGACCGTGGTCATCGTGTCGTCGTGCAGCGGCGAATACACCCGCAATTCCCGCGCCATGCGGACGTTCCTAGTCGCCCGCGCCGCCAAAGACAATGGCGCACAGCGCGTCGTCCTAGTCGAGCCGGACTTGTTCTACAGCGCGCAGGACCGCGGGCCGCGGCCAGAACACGGCCGCGTCGACTTCACCCGCTCGGAGACCGACTACAAGAAGTTTGACGGCCAGCCATTTTCGGCTGCCCTGTATGCCGAATTGCTGAGGACCAGCGGGATTGACGACGTGCTGACAGTTCACAACCATTCGACCTCGGTGCAGGAATTGTTCACGCGCCAGTTCAACGGCAATTTCCTCAACATCTCCCCTGCCCGGCTTTATGCCGACTACCTGGCCAACCACGAGTTTGTCCGGCATCCGGAACGTCATTTGGGCTTTGTGCTGTGTGCGCCTGACCGGGGCGCAGCGCATTTCGTCTCGGAAGTCTACGCCCATCTGACCGAAAACACCCGGAACATGCTGTTGCCGATGACGCCGTCCCTGCTGATGATGGACAAGGAACGCTGCAGCGAACGGAAGGTGATCATCAAGGCGCACAAGGACAGCCCGACCTGCCTGGAGGACATCGCTGGCCGGGAAGTCGTCGTCTTTGATGACATGGTCCGCACCGGCAACACCATCGTCGAATGCTGCAAGAGCCTCAAGGCAGCCGGCGCTCTCCGAGTGATTTTCGTGGTCACCCACTTCTATTCTTCGCCGGAGGTGAAGGAGAATCTGAATGACGCCTCGGTGGACGACATCATCACCACGAACACTCTTCCCAGCATCCTCAACCGGGACATGCAAGGGCGTTTGCGGCGCAAGATGCTCATCTTGAAAATCGAGCGCCTGATCGTCAACACCCTGCTTAGCGACGTGCTGCGAATCGGCCCGCCGAGCTTCAAGCGGCAATACACCATTGACATTTCCCGCAAGAATCCCCGCTGGCGGCGCACCATCGACTTGCAGGATTGAACGACGGTCATCGCCGCGGAATCGCCTTCCCATGCTCTGTTTCTACATTAAAACTTACGGCTGCCAAATGAACGAGCGCGATTCCGAAGCGCTCGCATGCCTGCTCGAAAAGCACGGCCTAACCCCGGTGGCATCAGAAGAGGACGCAGATGTAATCATCCTGAACACATGCAGCGTCCGTGACCAGGCGGAGCGCAAAGCCATCGGCAAGGCCGGGCTGCTGAAGCGCCGGAAAGCCGTCAAGCCGGAACTGGTGATCGGCATCATCGGCTGCATGGCGCAGAACCGCGGCGAAAGCCTGCTGGAGGAACTGCCGCATCTCGACTTTATCGCTGGCACTGACCGCCTGGCTGTCATCCCTGACCTGATTGAACAGGCCCAGGCTGGGCGACGCCTGGGCGACCTCGCCCGCGACACCGGGCCAACGCCGCCCGAGGCCAACAGCCACCAGCCTGGAAACATCTGCGCCATGATCTCGGTCATGCGCGGTTGCGACCAATTCTGCTCCTACTGCATCGTGCCCTATACCCGCGGCCGCGAACACAGCCGTCCCATCCCGGACATCGTGGCCGAGGCGACCCGCCTAGTCGAGGCCGGCGCCAAGGAAATCCTCCTTTTAGGCCAGAATATCACGGCCTACGGTTTGGCGGAAATCCGGCGCCGAGACCAGCAGCGCCCACCGCCTGACCAGTCGCCGTTCGCCGACCTGCTGGAGGCCCTCAATGACGTGCCTGGCCTGGCCCGGATCCGCTTCACCTCGCCCCACGTCAGCTTTATGAACGACCGCTTTGTCGACGCTGTCTGCCGACTGCCCAAAGTCTGCAAGGCGTTTCACATCCCGCTGCAATCCGGTTCAGACCGCATTCTGTCCATGATGCGGCGCTCCTACACGGCGGCAGAATACCGCGATCGCATTGCCGCCATCCGCAGCCGCCTGCCTGAAGTGGCCTTCTCCACCGACGTTATCGTCGGCTTCCCAACCGAAACTGAGGAGGATTTCCGCGAGACCCGTGAACTGATGGCCGAAGTCGCCTTTGACATGGCCTACATCTTCCGCTATTCGCCGCGAACCGGAACTAAAGCCGCAGAAAAATTCCCGGATGATGTGCCAGAGGAGGTCAAACACGAGCGCAACCAGGCGCTCCTGGATGACTTGAAGCAAGCGGCGATAGTGCGCAACCGTTCTTTCCAGGGGCGTGTCTTGGAGGTGTTAGTGGAAGGAGTCAGCAAACGCAATCCTGACCGCTGGACCGGACGGTGCGACCTTAACAAGACGTGCAATTTCGCGCCGACGCCGGGTCTGGCGCCAGGCATGCTGGCGCCCTTCCGGGTGCTGCGAACCTCGGCTAATTCCCTGTTCGGCGAAATCGTCTTGACCTGAAGCTGCGGCGATTGTGGACGGCGTGGACGGCGTGGACGTACGTAGTTCAAACTTCAGCTTGCAGTACGTAGTTCAAGCTAATTATTCCCCCAAAAACAGATAATGAGCCTACGATGATAGTCCTTGGCATTGAGAGCAGTTGCGACGAGACCGCGGCTGCGGTTGTCCGCAATGGGCATGACGTCTTGAGCAATGTGATTTCCTCGCAAATGGCGTTGCATGCCGGGTATGGCGGAGTCATTCCGGAATTGGCGGCGCGCGAGCATCTGCGCAATATCTCGCCAGTGGTGCAAGAAGCGCTGGCTGCCGCTCAACTCACCATCGCCGACATTTCAGCGATTGCGGTCACCAGCAGCCCTGGGTTGATTCCGGCGTTGCTGGTCGGCAATGCGTACGCCAAAGGCCTGGCTGCCGCGCAGGGCATTCCGCTTATTGGCATCAATCATTTCTTGGCCCACATCTATGGCAGTTTCCTCGGCCAGCCGGAAATTCTGGCGGATCGTTCGTCCTATCCCATCCTGGCTCTCGTCGTTTCCGGCGGACACACCGCCATAGTGCTGATTGAGGCTGACGGCAGCGCCCGTATTCTCGGCAGCACGCTGGACGATGCGGCTGGCGAGGCCTTGGACAAGGCGGCCAAGATTCTTGGCCTGGGCTATCCTGGCGGGCCAGTCATCGACCGCATCGCCAAGACTGGCAATCCGCAGGCGTATGCTTTTCCGCGTGGATTGACCGGCGCTGGCGGCAAGGCTGTCAAGCCCGAGCATCGCTATGATTTCAGCTTCAGCGGCGTCAAGACGGCCCTGCTCTATGCAGTCAAAGACAAAACGCTGGATGAGGCAAGCCTGGCTGATGCGGTTGCCAGCTATCAGGAAGCCGTCATGGAAGTACTCGTCAGCAAGGCCATGACCGCTGCCAGCGACTTCGCCACGCCGCTGATCTGCTGCTGCGGCGGCGTCGCCTGCAACAGCCGGCTGCGGGTGCTGATGACCGAGGAAACCGCCCGGCTCGGACGGCGCCTGCTCGCAGCCCCACCAAAATTCTGCACGGACAATGCCGCCATGGTCGCCGGCCTGGGATGGCACTATCTCCGCAAAGGCTTAGTGGACGATTTGGCCATGGGGGTCGAGGCGCGACTGAACCGCTCCCTCGGAGTCCTGCCCTTTGCAATCGGCTGAAACAATCGCGCATCAACCATTCGCGTTGGTTTGCAAAAACTTCCGAGAAGACTACAATAATGCTCTAAGCCGGAGCGAATCAAGGAGGCATCCCAACCAGCCGGAGAACAAGCATGTCCAACCGCTCAAAGGTATTGTTTCATCGAATATTATTATTGACGGCCCTGGCCTGGCTGACGTCTGCCTTGCCGCTTTCGGCCGAGCATTGGCGGCAGCCCTCTGAGGCGGCGACGCTGCGTAGCCTGGGCATCACCGCCGTCTCGCCTGAGGCCCAGGCTGCGGCCACGCGTCTCGCTGATATTCTCCGCCGCATCTATCCAGACGCGGCCTTTCCGCTAGCTTCAGAAGGCGATGGTCAGACCGGCATCGCGGTCGGCACAGTCCAGGATTTTCCGGCGCTGGCAGCGGCACTGAACATCACGATTGCTGGCGGCGACCCGGCTGCTGACCAGGGTTATGAAATCAAAACCTATCCGCAGGGCATCGCCGTGCTGGCGGCGACGGTACGCGGCCTCGACTTCGCAGTTGCTGATCTGCTGCACGCGCTGGGTTACCGGTGGTTTTTCCCGATGCCGAAATGGGAGGTGCTGCCGGCGGAGCCGCCCGCCACCCTCGGCGTCCATATCCGGGAAACACCAGACTACATCTCCCGCCGGATATGGCCAGGATGGGGACTCTGGCCCTATATGCGCGGCCAAGACCAAGACACCCCTCGCTGGGAAAAATTAAACCGCAAAGGCGGTTTCGATCTGCGCACCGGACATGCGTACGAAAGATTTGTGCAACAACACCAGAGCCAGCTCCAGGAGCATCCCGAATACCTCGCACTCGTCAAGGGCGAACGCAAAGGAAACAAGCTCTGTACAGCTAACCCCGGCCTGCAAAAGCTCTTCTGCGATTGGATTGTCGCGGGTTTCACCGGCAATCCAAACCTGGACAGCGCCTCGGCTGACCCATCCGACGGCGGCAACTGGTGCGAATGCGAGGCCTGCGCCCGGCTCGGCGAGCCGTCTGACCGTGCGCTGTTCCTGGCCAACCGCGCTGCTGAAGCCGTACGCCAAGCCGGCTTTACCAGCAAACGCATCGGCATCTACGCCTATAACCTGCACTCGCCGCCGCCAGCTGGGACGGCTGACCGCGATGTAGTCGTCAGCATAGCGACGATGTTTATCAAAGGCGGCTGGAAAGTCGAGGACCTGATTGACGGCTGGCAGGCGCGACAAGCGACAATCGGCATGAGAGAGTACTACTATGGCAATACCCGCCCGGCAAGCGGCTGGGGCGGCGACCTCAACTACATCACGAGCACCATACCTGACTTTTATCGCCGCGGCGCCCGCTACATGACGTCAGAATCCACCGACGCCTGGGGAAACGCCGGCATGCCCAGATATGTGGCCTCCCGCCTGCTCTGGAACATCAGCGAAGACCCCGCCGCCATCATCAACGACTTTCTGGCACGCGCCTTTCCCCGCAGCCAAGCGGAAATCCGCTCGTATTTCAAACTTATGAATGGCCCGAATCGACCGATTCTAAGCGACGATCTGCTCGGGCGCCTCTATCGCTGCCTGGCCGCAGCGCTGACTCTCGCTGACGGGTCGCCAGCCGAGCAGGCACGTCTATACGACTTGGCCGCCTACGTGCGAGCCGCAGAGCTGACCCATGCCCTGGATAACGCCCCGACCCTGGAAAATTACCTGGCGCTGATGAACTACGCCGCCGCCTCGCGCGACCGCCGCATGGTGCATGCGTATTCTATGTCACGCGACAACCGCCCGTTCCTGCCAGCAGCGCTAAGAGGCCAAACCATCCCTGACATCGACTGGAAAACAGACAAGCTGATCACCGACGCCGAAATCGACGGCTTTATCCAGGCTGGCATCAAAAACTTCGCGCTGCTGCCGTTTACGCCGATCGCTTTCAGTTCAGACCTGAAGCTGGCGCCCCTGGCGATCGCCCCCCAACGCGGCGAAATCGGTCCAGGCCGCCACATCCGCCACTTCCATCTCTGGTCGGACGGACAGCCATTCAAGCTCGGTGTGACCGGCGGCCTGATCGCACATTATCGCGACCGCGGCAATGTCAAAATCTCCCTGACCCAGATTGGCGGCCCGTCCGAGACTGGTGAACTCGAAACTGTAGTGTATCACGATGCATCAACGCCGCCAGACGGCCAGCCTTACACGCTGTCCGTCATTCCCAGACACGCTGGCCTGCACCGCCTGGAAGTCAGCGATGGCAGCGACAGCACGCTCCTGGAATGGCCAGAGGGACTGCCGGTCGCCATCTTGGTCGACCGCGACAATTATCCAGCCACCAACGGCACCCTGTTCTTCTATATCCCAGCCAACGCAGAGACGCTCGGCTTCTATGCCAAAACCCAACGCGGACTGCTGCAAGCGCCGGATGGACGCACACTCCTGAACCTCCAGAACCATAATGGCCACGGCATGATTCCAATGCCGGAAGACTGCCGAGGCAACGTCCTGACGCTCAAAAATTTCAGCGGTATCTTCCGGCCTCTCACCGTACCCCCCGTGCTGTCGCTCTACGCCCACCTGCTGCTGCTGCCAAATTAGGGGCGAGGGGCGAATGCTGAATGCTGAATGCTGAATGTTGAGGCGCATTTCGTAATTCATAATTCATAATTCATAATTCATAATTCATAATTCGTTAGGGGCGAGGGGCGAGTTCCGGCACTGAAGTGCCGGCACAGGACAGAGACACGCATACAGGCTTGAACTACATACTACAAGCTGAAGCTTGAACTACATGCTCATGCAAGCGAGGTAGATACGGCAAGCCGAAGCTTGAACTACATACGCCGCTTTCTCTACGCAAACATATTACACCATGGTTACAGCTTTATGACAAAATTTTACTCTCTCACCGTCGGTTTATTGTCGGTCAACTGCTATCTCGCCTGGTCGGAGGACAGCGGCGATGCCTATATCATCGATCCAGGCAGCGAAGCAGCCGGAGTTGCCTCGGCCATCGCTGTTCGCAAGCTTGTTCCACGGGGCATTTTGCTCACGCATGGCCACGTCGACCATATCGGCGCGGTGCCGGAGCTGGCGCAGCAGTTCAAAATTCCGGTCTGGATTCATCCGGCTGACCGCGGATTGTATGGCAGTCCGGACAATGCCATCAATCCCTGGATTCCAGCGGTT
>Ga0209723_1000952_pt1 | contig 49051 bp, 31 predicted proteins | sample BiotimSIPDNA_2_FD_185750 | JGI IMG/M metagenome (GOLD analysis project Ga0209723, IMG submission 185750) | Anaerobic biogas reactor microbial communites from Washington, USA - Biogas_R2 time_0 SIP DNA (SPAdes) (version 2) | ecosystem: Engineered > Bioreactor > Anaerobic > Unclassified | place... | reverse complement strand
GCTGGCTTATTCTCTCAAAGATCGTAAACCCAAAATTGATTTGTCCGGTTATGCGAATCAACTTGTTTTTGCTTGATTCTTATATCGAACTCAGGTTAACTTAAAAGTTTACAACCTTCTCGGTCAGGAAGTTGCAACGCTTGTAAATGAACAAAAGCAAGCTGGAACTTACGAAGTGAAGTTTGATGCTTCGAATCTTGCATCAGGAGTTTATCTATAAATTACAGGCAGGAGATTTTTCTTCAACTAAGAAACTTGTGCTTTTAAAATAAATTTTAAAAAATAGAATTTTTATAAACTCAGAATGAACTTTTTCGTTCTGAGTTTTCTTATATTTGATAAAATCAAATAATAAGGAAATGAATGAAACTTGATGTTATTGCATTTGGTGCTCACCCTGATGATGTTGAACTTGCAATGGGCGGAACGGTTGCGCGGCTCGTAAAAGAAGGGAAAAAAGTAGGAGTAATAGATTTAACACGCGGAGAAATGGGTTCACGGGGAAGCGCTGAAATAAGAGATGCAGAAGCAGAAAAGGCAAAGGCTATTTTAGGCATTGCTATCAGAGAAAATTTGAATCATCTTGATTGCAAAGTAAAACCAAGTGAAGAGCTTATAAAAAAAATTATAATTTCAATTAGGAAGTACAAACCTGAAATTATTTTTGCACCGCATAAACACGACCGCCATCCCGACCATACCGGAGCGGCAGAAGCTATTAAAAATGCGTGGTTTCTTTCGGGTGTTTACAAATACGAAACTGAATATCAAGGAGATAAACAGGAGCCGTACCGTCCTAAAAAACTATATTATTTTGCTCAGTCCTGGGAATTTGAACCGAGCTTTATAGTTGACATTTCCGATACATTCAATATAAAAATGGAAGCCGTTAAAGCTTATTCATCGCAGTTTCACAATCCTGAGGTTGAAGGACCCGTAACGTATATAAGCCATCCCGGGTTTATCAAATATCTCGAATCACGCTCGCAGGTAGCAGGATTTAAAATAGGAAAAGATTACGGCGAACCTTTTTACTGCGATGAAAAAATTGAGCTAGATTTAAAGAATCTTCTTTTGGAAAGTTAAATAGCTCATTTCTTATAGAAACCCCAATGAAATTTTATAAGGAAATAAAAGTGTTTTGTTTACTAAAAGATTCAATTGTCTTATATTATTATTCCTAAAAAGAAATGATTAGAAATTAAATACATAATAAAAACAGAATACGAAAATTATGGAAAAACAAATAGGCAGCAGAATTGTCCGGTTGAGAGAAAATCTTAACATTTCACAGGAAATATTAGCAGAAAGAGCTTCTGTAACTTCTATTCAGTTGCAGGAAATTGAAAATAATAAAATTATTCCTTCTTTGGCACCTTTAATCCGAATAGCCCGTGCGCTTGGTGTACGGCTGGGCACTTTTATGGAAGATCACGAAAATATTGGTCCTACAATATGCAAAAACGGTGAATGCTGCGCAGCAATTAATTTTTCGAACAATAATGCAACCGAAAGAACGTCAATGCAATATTTTCCGCTGGCTGCAAAAAAGACCGGCAGACATATGGAACCTTTTATTATTGACGTAAAATCGAATAGTGACGAATATATTTTATCTTCGCACGAAGGTGAGGAATTTATTTATGTTCTTCAAGGTGAAATTGAAGTTGTTTACGGAAATGATAAGTATATTCTTAAGCAAGGTGATACAATTTATTACGATTCAATTGTGCAGCATCATGTTCATGCAACAGGCGGCAGTGATGCAAAAATTCTTGCTGTTGTTTATATCCCAATTTAAAGTGAAAAATTTATGCAGATGATAGAAAAAACACTTGGCGAAGTTCTTGAAGATAATGTCCGTAAATGGCCTGATAAAGAATTTATAATTTTCTCCGACCGAAACCTTAATTTTACTTATTCGGAATTTGACAGAAGAGTAAATAACCTTGCAAAAGGTCTGAAGGCAATTGGACTTAAAAAAGGCGATCATCTCGGAATTTGGGCTACTAACGTTCCTGATTGGCTTACTTTTGCATTTGCAACTGCTAAGATAGGTGTTGTACTTGTAACGGTTAACACCAACTATAAAACACACGAACTTGAATATCTTGTAAACAATGCCGATTTGCATACTTTGTGCATTATTGGAGGATTCAGGGATAGCGATTACGTCAATATGGTTTACGAGCTTGTTCCGGAACTTAGAACACATCAAAGGGGACATCTTGTATCCGAAAAATTCCCATATCTTAAAAATGTTGTGTTTATCGGTCCCGAAAAACACCGCGGAATGTTTAACACACAGGAGCTTATTCTTTTAGGCGAACATATTGATGACGAACAGCTTAATGCCTGTAAAAAAAATCTGCATTGCCACGAAGTAATAAATATGCAGTACACATCAGGCACAACGGGCTTTCCTAAAGGTGTTATGCTCACTCACCACAACATCCTTAACAATGGTTTTGGAATAGGGGAGTGCCAGAAATTTACAGATAAAGAAAGAGTGTGTCTGCCTGTTCCGCTTTTCCATTGTTTTGGAATAGTTTTAGGTGTTATGGCAATATTAACTCATGGTGGAACAACAATATTAACAGAATCATTCGATCCAGTAATGGTTCTTGCTTCGGTTCAAAAGGAAAAAGCAACGGCACTTTACGGTGTTCCTACAATGTTTATTGCTGAACTGAATCATCCGATGTTCCCGATGTTCGATCTCAGTTCGCTGCGAACAGGAATTATGGCTGGATCTCCTTGTCCTATTGATGTAATGCGCAAAGTGATTGAAAAAATGAATATGAAGGATGTTACCATTGCATACGGATTAACAGAAAACTCACCGGTGATGACGCAAACGCGGACTGATGATCCTATAGAAGTAAAAGTTTCTACAGTAGGCAGAGAGCTTCCGGAAATTGAAGTTAATATATTGGATCCCGAAACCGGAAAGGAATGTCCTCCTGATGTTCAAGGCGAAATCTGCTGCCGAGGCTACAGTTTGATGAAAGGATATTACAAAAATCCGCAGGCAACCGCCGAAGTTATTGATAAAGAAGGATGGTTGCATTCGGGCGATTTGGGTGTTAAAACAAAAGATGGCTATTTTAAGGTTACAGGAAGAATTAAGGATATGATTATCCGCGGCGGTGAAAATATTTATCCTCGTGAAATTGAGGAATTTCTTTACACTATGCCAGGAATAAAGGATATACAAGTTGCCGGTGTTGCTTCCGAAAAATACGGCGAGCAAGTTGGCGCTTTTATCATTAAAAAAGAAGGTGTAAATATATGCGAAGAAGATGTTATTGATTTTTGCCGCGGAAAAATATCGCGCTTCAAAATTCCAAAATACGTGTTTTTTGTTGAAAATTACCCGATGACAGCATCGGGAAAAATACAAAAATACAAACTCCGTGAAATGGCTTTAGAAATATTGAAAGAAAAAAAAATTAAAGTTGTTTAATTTCGAGCAGGAAATTTATTCTCTTCTGGAAACAGAACTTATGAAATAAAGCGGATAATCCTTTCCGCTTTTTTTACCCAAAAAGAATATTAAGATTAACCCAGAGATTGAAATGAGGCAAATAATAAACCCAAATCCGTCATTTTTTTCTGATTGAAGGATTTGGGTTATAATTACAACAGTATATATTGACTAAAAAAAGGATACCCTTTAACAGGATATCCCTTCTGTAAATCATAAATACAACGGGCTTAGTTTACTTGAGTAACACCATTTTCTTAATTGAAGAAAAATCGCCGGCATTTAATCTGTAAAAATATACACCGCTCGCAAGATTATGAGCGTTGAAAATTGCTGAGTAATGACCAGCAGATTTTACGTCATTAACTAAAGTAGCCACTTCCTTGCCTAAAATATCGTAAACAACTAAAGATACTTTAGCAGCGCTGGGAATTGAATAATTAATTATTGTTTCCGGATTAAAAGGATTAGGATAATTATTCGAAAGAGAAAAGCATGTAGGCATATCCGTAACATCTTCAACTCCAACAGGACTTACAGCTACTGTATCTAAATAATCGCGTAACCAAACTAATGAAGGTCTTTCTGTTCCGTTCTGGTTAACCAAGTATGCTCCTTCGTCATTTCTCCATAATCCGGGTCTCCAGCCCCATAATGTAATTCCTGCAACTCTTGAATGCTGGTACAATAATGGGAATATTCTCTTGTAGCTTGTAAGCTGTGTATTATCATCTAACCCGTCAATATCCAATTCTGTTATATGAATAGGTAATCCTGTTTTAGCTAAAGTGTCAAGATTTCTTCTCATAACAGTATTAGTTGCTGTTGTTGTAAAAGCGTGTCCTTGTTCACCGATTACATCTATTAAATTTTCTTTCTGAAGCAATTTAATTATGGTCATATATGTAGATGTAGCAGAATAATCATTAATAATACTAAAATCATTAAGCATTAATTTTGTATTAGGGAAAGTGGCACGCGCCATTCTAAAAGCGGTAAGAATCCAATCCCATCCGGTTGTGCCGTTACCGCCTAAGGCTGTTTTGTAGTTGGCTCTGCCATTCTGACCGTCAGGTGGATTATGACCATTAAGCGGTTCATTTAATACTTGGAGAACATCAATATCAGGGTATCTAACAGCAACAGAATCAAACCATTCCTGAATTTCTTCAAGTTGTTCGTCTGCTGTTAATTCATTAATCCAAGCCGGCTGTTGAGCGCCCCAAAGAAGTACGTGAAAATTATAAGGAAATCCATTATCCTGAGCCAGTTTATAGGATGCGTCTAATTCAGCCCAATTATATACATCTCTTGTTCCTTCAACGCTACCCCATTTACCTGCATTTTCTGCAATTACCTGATTCCAGTATGAAGCAAAATTAGCTTTTTGAGGAGAACTGTAAATATTTCCCACAAATTTTGGTTGATTGCTTGCCAACGGCGGACCCTGCCAAATGGTTGTAGGATCTACAGCTGTACCAGGCGTACCGTTGTCAAGATTATCGACAGTATAAAATAGGTATGATTTACCGAATGCAATTTTATCTATATCAAGTCCGTCTTCTCTGCCGCCAATCTGGAATTTTTGAGTTAAACTGTCTTCATCAACAACAAATGTAACTGATTCACTTGGAAAAGCATTTCGGGATAAGTTTATCCATTTCCAAACACCTGAACCTAATCCGCCTGCTTCTCTTACGACTTCTTCAGGTGCCGAAAAGCCGGCTGTTGCTAATCCATTTGCGAAAATCCATAAAGTATCAACAGTTGCTTCTTTCTCACCGAATCCGTCTCCATAAAAGAAACTGTCGTCATCAAAATTGCCAGAGCCCACGCGGATACGTGCAAATAAATCGTAGCTGCCTGAATCAGGGAAAGTAACATCAAATGTTATTACTCTGCTTGTATCTTCAGGGTTATATGTTGAAGAAGTTGTTTGAATAGTAACATAGTCAACACTGTCCTGCTGTAAAAGATTAAAACCGCTGCCAACAACTCCTGATTCTGCTTCAACAATAATCGGGTTTAAAGCCGCAGTATTATCTTTAATTGTTAAATTATCAATGTAAATTTCTCTGCCGACATTTGCAGCTGAATTAAAATGGATAGGAGCTCTGATGATTGTTTGCCCGTCGCCAACTGTAAAATTTATTGTAAATTTCTGCCAATCGGTTGTTAGTGATGCAGGTCTAATTGCACCATACTCAGAGTAAGAATAATTTCCTACAGTGATATTTACCTCGGTTCCGCTTACATTTGCTTTAGCCCATATTGTATAAGTGTAGCTATGACCAGGAATAACATCAAGGCTGTCTCCAACCGCCTGAGCTGACCATGCATTCGTTCCTGCTGTATCTATAACAATTTTTAAAGATTTATTTCCCTTTTGAGCATCACCTTCAACAATGCTGAAATCGGCTATTGCTCCATCGGATAACTGCATTAACCAGCCTTTAATTCCAGCTAAATTACTGGCATAAGAGCCTGTGTCAGATTCTTCAAAACTTCCATTTGTAACAATTTGCGCTTTTAGCGAATAATTTGCTAACAGAGCAGCAAAAAGAATGGAGCTAAAAATAAAATTTCTAAATAAAGTAATTCTGTACATAAATAATCCTCCAATTTGTTACAAGATTAGTTTTTTAATAAGTTATTCAAATAACTTTTAGTTGTTATTTGCAAATAGTAATCCTTAAAATGATAAAATTATAAACCTCAAAATTATAAATCACCGGAAAAAATCAGTTACATATTTCTGAATTTTGAGTACCAATAAAAGATAAAAGAATAATCTGGTTAAGTTTATATTTTTTTCCAATTTATTGATTCCAATTTCGGATGTAATATAAGAAAAAATTAATAAAGGAATAACAAAAATCTATATGCTGAAGTAAACTTAATTTCTAATATTTCTTTAGAGAGGGAAGTAGAAGAAGTATAAAAAGAAAGATACATATTGGAAAGACCTAAACAAATCCGGCTGCTTTTTATTTTACAGATATGAGTCGAAAAAACCCGACCCATATCTGTAAAAATTTAATTCTTATTTTTAGGCATTTTATTCACGAGTTGTAAAAATCAAGAATAACAGCTGCAATTTAAATTTTATTGTGATGCTCTAGTTAATTTCATAATCATTTCATTTTCCATAACAAGAGCTTTTACTTCAATTGAGTCGTCTGGCATATATTTGCATTTGTGGCTGATTACCATTCCGCCCATATCAACATCAAACGAAAAATCATTTCCGTTAACAACACCATTAGTTAAATCAACTTCACCCATATCTGATGAATTTTTACCGGTTAATTTGTTCCCATCAACTGCAAATGTAAAAGTAAGTTTAAATTCACCTTGAGGACTGCTAGCAGTTCCATTCCACTTTCCGTCAATTTTGGATTTGTCAGAAACTCTATTTAAAATCATACCTTCTTCCATCATCGGGTTGCTAATTTTAATAATATCGCCTTCAAGTTTTCCTGAATTGCTGAAAACACTTCCATTAATATTGATATCATAAGAGAATTCATTTCCATTAACTTTTCCGTTTTCAATAGGAATTGAACCCATTGCAGATGTAATATCTCCAGTAAGAGAAGCATCGGTAGCTTTAAAATTAAATACGAGTTCCATATCGCCGTTTGGTGTGCTTACATTTCCTTTCCATTTTCCGTTCAAACCCTGCGCTAAACTAAATGACCCAAGTAAGATAACTAAAAACAGTGTGATACAGCCTTTCATTTTTCCTCCATATTTATTTTGAATTTCCAACATTTGTTATGCATTAAGTTACAACTAAAAGTCGGAATATTCAATCAACAAAATATTATCCAAATTTTTTATTTTGTTTCAAAGTAATGCTTTTACAGGGTACGGTATGCGGAAGGAAAGAAAAAAGCACTCTTTTAAAAGAGTGCCTTTTGGAAAAACATTTATGGAAGTTTAAAATTCCATTTTGCTCTGTCGCTTTTCGGATCAAACTTTGCTAAAGTCGGTGTACTGTAACCAACTGCAGTAAGAGCTAATTTCTCATCTGAATTAGGAATCTTTTTAGGCATAATACGATAAGAACCGTCAATTAACTGATCGATTTGCCAAAGCTGTTCAGGAGCGCCTGTAAAAGATGGGACAGTTGTAACTTCTAATTCAGCAGTAGCTGCCAAAGCTCTTTCTGTTCCTTCAATAGTTATTTTATAAAACGGTGCGCCAAAATAACCGCCAGCATTTTCAACCGGAGTTATTGTCCATTTCTGGTGTGGTCTATTCATAAAATCACCGATACGAACTTCAATATTTCCTTTTGACCAGCCGCTATCAACATCAGCAAGAACCTGAGGAGCAATAGGTTTAATTGGAGCGTTTTTATCGCGTCTAAAAAAGCGCATCCCGCCTTGAAGTCTAACAAAATCAACAGCAATTTCTAATCCGTAACCGCTGCCTTCTGACTGAATCTGATATGTTCCTTGTCTGAATTCATCACCAGCTAATGGCCAGCCGTTTTTCCAAAGAAGCGGACGGATTGCTAAAACACTTAATCCGTTTCTATCTAAATCTGACTCGTAATGGAATGAACATTTTTGAACATCATCACCAAGATCAACTAAGCCAAAGTGACCTGGACCTTGGTATTTCCCGACTGCAGCAGCAACAAGTTTTCCGCCGCCTTTTAACATTGGGATTCCCAAATTATCAATGTAAGGACCTGTAATTTTTTTAGAGCGACCAACACGAATGTTATAAGTTGAGTTAGGACCATCGCAGCAGGTTCCGTGAGTACCTAATAAATAATACCATCCGTCACGATACATCATAGCTGTAGCTTCGCAGTCAATAGCAATATCAATTGCTTCATTGCCAGGCATTCTTTTTCCGGTTTTAGGATCGAGTTCAATAAGTCTGATAAACCCGAAATAAGTACCGTAACTTAACCATAAACGTCCATCATTAGGATCAAGCAGAAAAGCTGAATCGATAGCATCGCAATCTTCAATACCATCGGATGATGCTACAATTGTTTCATCGTGATAACCAAAATCAGGTGAAGCAGGATCAAGAGTTTTTGTCCACATTACATAAACGTTACTTGCATGACCTCCAGCTAAACCTCCGCCGCCTTTTGCATAAGTAACATAATAACGGTCACCGATTTTAATAATATCGGGAGCAACACCGCCGCCGGGACGAACACCGCCAGAATTCCAAGTCCAGCCGTCTTCTGAAATTAAACCGCCGGCACCGGTACCGAATGTATAATATTTCCCATCACATTCAGCAATTGTTGATGGATCGTGAATATATGGGTCTCCAGTTTGAGCAAAGTCCAAACCGGAAAATAAAACAAAAAGAATAGCGGTAACCGCTACCGAATAAATATAGGACTTCATTTAACCTCCAAATTCATATCATTTATTTAAAATTATTTTCAGTTTATTTTTTATATGCTGCAAAGTCAACTTTTATGTTTTTAACCGGATTTCCTTTTTCGTCGATAAAACGCACGCAGAAATCACTCATTCCCGGACCATTAATTACCATGCCGCGTATAATATTAGCGCCTTTTTTAAGGGTTAATCTTTTTGATACGCAATCGTCCATTACCATTCTTCTGTCGCCAGAAAGTATAACAGCTTCCTGTCCGTTAAGCCACCACATTGAAGCAGAGTTTGAACCAACAGCCATTCTAACATTTTTCATTTCTTCAGGACAATCTACAACTGTTATTGCATAAAAAAGAACACCGTAAATTGGCTTTTCTAATCCGGCAGCAAAACGAAACAACTTTACATTGAAGTTTTGTGCATCCAATGCATGCCATTTTAGTTCTTTTCCTTCAACAGTTATTTTGTCGCCGTCTTTTGGCATTACTGTAAATTGTTTCGGGAAGTATTCTTTAGTAAGATGTTCGCGTAAATAACTATCTACAAATACAGTGTTAGTGCGGTTTGGTTTTTCAATAGGTTCAAGCAGAAGCCATCTTTGAAGAAAACCATCAGCATCTGTAGCCAAAGGTGTAGATTTGGCGGGAGCAAAATATGGTTTTAGAGCATCATTAGTAACCTCATCTGCGGTTAATGAATACCCTTGAAGTAAAAAAACAATCAGAAGTCCAACGACCGGCTTCCAAATTTTCTGGAACATTTTCATAATAGATCCTCATGTAATTTAGGTTGTTTTGTAATTTTAAATGGGCAAAAATCCCATTTTTTATTTAGATATTTCTCATTAAATATTTTCAAAAAAAACAATAAGCAAAATAACAATTATGGTTGATATCTTTTACCAAGAATTAACTTATCTCCGGAATCGTCCACTTCATATATTTGAGGTTTACGCGGACCTTTGTCTTCAGCATGATGTATGATGAATAATCGTTTTCCTTCAAATGTGGTGAACAACATCCCATGACCGGAATTATCGTCCTTAAATGGTTCGTTTTCTTGTATCCACGGACCTTTAATAGAACCGGATTCGGAATAACAGATTCCTTGCAAATAACGTTTAACACCCCAAGTAGCCCATAACATTCCTAATTTTCCGGTCTGCGTTCTGAAAAGCTGCGGACCATCTGTAACCCAGCCGGGCATTTTCATACCAAAAGTAGCCTCGCCGATACTGTTCATTTCTTTTGACCAAGAGGCTTCACTTGCACGGAATATTGTAGTCGGTTCGGCAGTTCTTCGTGTAAGGTCTTTTGAAAGAGGCATATAATCCATTGTTCCGTCAATAATTTGTGTCCATTCGTGAACAAATACCATATATGTCGTATCATTTTCTTGATACAGAGTACCGTCGATAATATCCCAATCTTCAGGACCAAGACAAAAATCATACTCTTTTACTAAAGGAGAATAAGGACCTTCGGGTTTATCGGAAACCAATAATTGTGTCTGATTACGCGGAACATTGTATCTTCTAGGTATATTTTCAATCGGATTACTGTGATCATTCCAAGTTCCGGCTAAATAATATTTATCACCGATATGATGTATTTCAGCGGCTGCTACAAACTGCCCGTCCATCCAAGTGCCGGTTAAATCGATAATTTTATACGGACCGGTCCACATTTTCAAATCTGTACTTTTATAAAGACGTCCGCCTGTTCCTGTTAAATAATAAGTTTTAGTTTTTTCATCAGGAAAAATAAACGGGTCGCTCATATTAATATCATCTAATGAAACCGTAGCTATTTGGGGTTCTTGCATCCTTGGTCTCATCGGACTTCCTGTTGGAGGCGGTCCTCCAAAATTCTTTTGACCCGGATTGGCAAGCGGCGCCTGCTCTCCGCGAATAACTTTTTTCTTTTCTTTTACTGTCTGTGCTTTTAGTGTTTCAAGCGGAAATGCTACTGCAAACAAAATAAAAAGTAAAATTACTTTTTTCATTTGGCGATACCTCACTATTTTATTGGCAAATCAAGTTTTTTAAGTATTTAATTTAAAATTTCATTCCTATTATAAAAAGATAATGCTAAAAGCTATATTTAAAAATAGAAAAATCATTACCGACAATTATTAAACTGCTTTTTATACTTACTAATGACTGTAAATTTTTATCCGATACTTTTACATATTTGTTACAACGCGAGCAGGACGGCAAACTTAACAATTCCCCGTTATTGCAAGCTAAAATGAATTGATCATTTTCATAATCAAAGATAACATCGTTTGGTTTGGATGACAAATATTTTATAATGCCTTCTTCATCATAATAAAAAGGGAGTCTTTCATTCCAAACATTGCCAAGAGTTGAGAGCAGGATTGCCGGTGAGCCGTCATCGTGAACGCCGATTATAATTATGCTGTTTTCGATTGCAAGAATTTTTATGAATTCTGTATAAGGAATAAAGCCCGCATAATTTTTGTTAAAATTTGCAACTTTCCAATTAAATCCGTTTCCCGATTGAATTATCTCGCCCTCGTTTGTAACCCCGATAAAAATTGAATTGTTTGCAGAAATTGAAATAATATCTCCGGCAGCTTCTGTTTTTAAATTAGTCCAAATTTTTCCGTCTTCCGAAATCTGAATCTCTCCTTTTTCGGAACCTGCTAAAAATATCCCGTTTTTATAAACAATACTGTAAATATTTTTATCAGTTTCGGTTTTAGCAGATTCGAATTCTTTCCCATTATTTGAATAATATATAACTCCCTTATTTCCAGCTAAAATTAAGATTTCATCATTTGCTGCCAGACAATTCAGTTTTAAATCGTCATTTTTAAAAATTGTGTTTTTCTCGCCGTCGTTTGAAATAATATCTATTCTTGAATCGGCGCTTAAAGTAAATATTGTCTCCTGAAACTGGATTATCTGCCTGTAACTGTTATTATCATTCTCCGCAAAAACTTGACTGATTGCAAATAGAAAAACGATGCAGAATGATTTTCTTTGAATCAAAAACATTTCAAAAAAGCGTTTAAGTCTCAAAATCATTTAATTCCACTGTTGTTAATATGGAAATAATCAACTGAAACTTCTAACGGACTTCCTTCGCAGGCGATTATTCCGGCATTTAAATTCTTTAACAAAATTTTCGTGCTTCCTGCATTTTTAAAGTTTTTATTATCTGAGGAATATGAAGCAGAGTAGGTTTCTCCAACTTTTTCCATCTTGAAATAAATTATGTTATTTTTTAAGAAATCTGCATCCAAATTAATTGTCTCAATAGTTTTCATATTCCCGTTTTCTTCGGAAATTAAATAGACTGAACCGCTTTGATTACCTGCCGGACCTCTTAATCTTGCCCCTGCACCGTAAACGAGCATCAAGTAATTATCATCATCCTGATATGCAATTACGCCGGAATGCTGCGATAAACCGGATGGTATTCGGGAAAATTTAATTTTTGTTTCAACTGTCCAGTCCGAATTTGCGTTTTGTAAGATTAGGTTTTCAGCGTTATTGCTGGTTTCTTTTAATCCTCCGTCTTTCACTGAAATTGTAAGATTTCCTTGATTTTTACTTAAACTCCAATTTCCTTTATTTTCTCTAATCCAATTCCATTGGCTGTTTAGATTATTTGAATCAAACTCATCATTAACCGAATTATAACCGAAATTGATTAGGTATGTTTTCCGTTCAAGAGAAATTTTATCAGTTAAAGTAATTACTGTCGTCCCGGGAATTTTTTCTGCCTGTTTAATATCAACAATAATATCTTTATCCGATGCTGAGGCTTCAACTTTAGGAATATTTCTAACCGTAGAAGGGAAGAGGTAGCTGTAGCTGAATTTCTTTGTATCAAAATCTGGTATGTTTTTACCGCCGACAGTAATTTTTGACAAACTTATTTCCGGCAATACTTTTACCGGGAAACTGCCTGAAACTGTTTTGCCGTTAATTGTAACATTAGCAGTAATAGTTGCTACTCCGGTTTCTTTTGCTTTAACAAATCCGTTTTTATCTGCTTCTGCAACATCAGGATTATTATTTGAATAGGTTACAGACGCTTTAGAAATATCATAAAAGCTGTCGTCAGTCATTGCGGCTGTTAAAGATATTTGCGAACCGGCTCCTTTTTTAAAAACTATTTTACCGCAATCTGCTACAACAGTTTTTAACTCAGGGATAAATTTACCGCTCATTGTTGCTGAAACTTTTCCTTTAATATTTTTTGACGAACTTCCGATTTCAAAAACATATTTTCCCTGATCAAAGGTCATTTTATCTTTTCCCATATCCCAAAACCAAAGGTCGGCGCAATTTATTTCAATATCAACTTTTTTAGTTTGACCCGCAGGTATGGTAACACGTTTAAATCCTTTCAATCTTTTTATCGGTCTTTGCAGTTCTGCAGGACTTTCGGGTGTTGTCATATAAATCTGAACTACTTCATCTCCATCATATCCGCCTGTATTTTTTACATAAGTGCTTATTGTAATTTTATCATTCGGCGTAATTGAATTCTTACTTATCCTGAAGTTTGAATATTCAAAAGTAGTATAAGATAAGCCGTATCCGAATTCATAGGATACCTCTTTATCAAAATACCAGAAAGTGCGCCCGTTTTTTCCTTTTCCGCCCCTCAATGTGTAATCAGTAATTTCAGGTAAATCTTTTACAGATTTGTACCATGTGCCGTTAAGTTTTCCACCGGGATTTGCATCGCCGAAAAGAATGGAGGCAATCGCATCACCTTGAGCCTGACCGTTATAACCTGTCCAGATAATTCCCGGAATATTTTTAAGATTTTTAAATTCTTCAACTTCAACGCAGCCGAGAGTCTGCATAACAACAACAGTGTTTGGATTAACCGCAGCAACAGCCTTAATCAGTTCTACCTGATTCCCCGGCAATAAAAGTGTAAGTCTGTCGGCTTCTTCTGTTGCGGTTTTTTCATCTGTTCCTACAAAAATAATTGCAACATCCGAATTTTTTGCCATATCAATTGTTGCTTCGTCAATTCCCTTATTTTCGGGAGCTTTATAAACCAGATAGAGAGTTTGCGGTTCGTTATATCCTAATTTATTAATTTTGGCTTTCATTTTAGTTCCGGTTCCGTAAACTCCGCCGGCTTTTGCTCCGGAAGCTACTGAAGCATCTAATATTGTAAGTAGATTTCCTTCCGGCGAGCCGGTTCTTACCTCAACAAGTCCGCCTTCAGTAGGTATATTAAGATTGATAACAATTGTGTCAACATCTGTCAGATCAACATTATTATAAGCCGTCCAGGAGCCGTCGTTTATTGTTCTTACCTGATTTTCTTCACCCATTCCTGAACCGATTGTTATTCCGTTTGCGGCAGAACTGAACTTGGTAGCATCAAATTTCGTTAATGCTCCGCTTGATTTTTGCAGTGAAAAATCTGCGATATAAAACAAATTGCTCTTGTTTGATGTGTTTCCGCCGGATGAATGAACAATTTCAGTTTTGTATTTTCTTTCTGAAAGATATTTTGTTATTCCTTTCAACGGAGAAATTAAATTTTCTTTTGAAGGTCTGCCGGAATACGGTCCCAATTCAACATCATCCGACTGAGGTCCTATTAAAGCTATTTTATTAAGATTAGAAGGATTTAACGGCAAAATCTTTTTTTCAGATTTTGCAGAAGTTTCATTTTTCAACAAGACAGGGGTTTTTGTGGCAATCTCTTTTGCTAAAAGTTTATTTGCAGCAGACCCTATAATACTTTTTTGATAAAGTGAATAAGGTGACTTTTCCTGCGGATCGAATTCGCCTAATCTCATCCTGATTGTAAAAATATTCAACAAAGCTTTGTCGATATCGTCGATTGTAAGAAGTCCTTTTTTCAAAGCATCAATTGCGCTTTTTTGATAAACGCTTCCGCAGTCGATATCAACGCCTGCTTTAAGTCCGGCGGCTGTTGCTTCTTCTGGAGTTTTAACAAAATAGTGACCTGTATAAATATCCTCAATTGCAGCGCAATCTCCTGTAATATATCCGTCAAGACCGTAAGTTCTGCGTGCGAGTGTATCAAGATAAAATTTGCTTGCCGAAGTAGGCACGCCGTTAACTGCATTATATGACGACATAATTGAAGGAAGATTATCTTCTTCAATTAACTTTTTGTATGGTTGAAGGTAAAATTCTCTCATATCCCGGCTGTCCATATTCGAGCTGCTTACGTGGCGGTCGAACTCACTGTTGTTAGCAAAATAGTGTTTTCCGCAAGGGACAGTCTTCAAATAAATGTCATCGTTTCCCATCATTCCTTTAACAAAACCGGCGGCAATTTGCGAAACAAGAAACGGATCTTCACTGTAAGATTCACCTGTTCTTCCCCAGCGCGGGTCGCGGATAGGCTCAACAACAGGCGACCAATAAGTTAATCCGGTAATAACAGGAGAGTTTAAAGCTCGCGCTTCATCAGAAATAGCGCTGCTTTCTCTTTGCATCAAATCAGGATCCCAGGAAGAGCCAAGTGCAACACTGTTCGGAAATGAAGTAGGCGAACCTTCGTTCCGGTTCATTCCGAAACCGCCCATAACTCCGTGTAGAGCTTCTCCCCAAACATTAAATGGTTTAATACCTAAACGGGGAACAGCAGCCATACTGTTCCCAATAAGACTTTGTTTTTCCTCGAGCGTTAATCTCGAAACAAGATCAGCGGCTCTTTCCTTAAAAGAATATGAAGTGTTTAAATATATCGGGATTTTCGCATTTTCACTTTTCGGAAAAAATCCCGTTAAAAATATTCCGCATAGTACAAGAGTTAATATTTTGGCTGATTTCATTTAATTCTATTTCCTGATTTATAATTTCAAATAATTCATATTCTTACAGTTCGTTACCGCTGTTCTCAATTCTGAAATAATCAAAATATACTTCAAAAGGTGTTTCCGGTTTTGTTGTATCGGAATCGAACCAGAATGTACTTTTCATATTCTGAGTTATAATACCGTCACAAACAATTAAACCCGCTTTAATATCTTTTAAAAGTATATCAGCAGTGCCTAATTTTTCGAACTTTGTTCCATCCAATGAATAATAAGCAGTGTAACTGCTGCCATTTTTTTCAAGTTTAAGGATTAAAGGTTTATCTTTTGTAATTTCAGTTTTTAAATCGAATGAAGCCGCCGATTTTGTTATGCCGTTTTCTTCCATAATCAAATCAACTGTTCCAGGACGAATCTGAGGAGCATTACCTCCGCCGAAACGGGTAGTTTTGATTACTGCGCGATACATAAGTTTTACGAAATAATTATCATTTTCGTAAGCAATAATTCCTGAATTCTCAGGCTGAGATGGAATTCTAGAACTGAAAAGTTTGGTTTCGATTACCCAGTTATTGTTGGCGCTTTGCAGCAAAATGTTTTTTGCATTATTTGTATTTTCCGATACATCACCTTTTTCGCTCACAATATTAAAGGTTCCATTTCCAAACGAATGATTTTTTGAATTTTCTCTTAACCATTCCCACTGGCTGCCTAAAGTAGCTGAGTTAAATTCATCGCTAATAGATTTCATATCAAAATTTACATAATAAGTATTTTTTTCAAGCGTAATGTTGTCGATAAAATTTATTACCGCCGTTCCGGGAATTTTCTTAGCTTGAACTATATCGACAGTTATGTCTTCTCCGATATTCGAAGATTTTACTTCGGGAATTGTTTTTAAATCTTTCAATAAATAGCTGTATGCTTTAATTGACGGGTTAAATCCTTGCATTTTCTTTCCGTTTACAATCAAATCTTTCGGAGTTAAATCAGGAAGAACTTTAACCGGGAAAGATGAACTGACAGTTTTCCCGTTATAAGTTACGTAAGCAAAAATGGATGCTGCGCCAACGCCTTTAATTGTAATTTTTCCTTTTTCATCAACGGTTGCAACTGAATTATTATTGCTTTTATATTCAACCTTTGTATCGTTGAGGTTTATAAAACTATCGTCAGATAAAGCTGCAGTAACACTTGTTTGAGCAGTGTTCCCGGGTTTAAAAACAAATTTCCCGCATTCGGCTGTTACAGTTTGCAGAACAGAAACATATTTTCCGCTCATTTGTGCTTCAACAGTTCCTTTAATATCTTTTGATGAAGCACCGATTTCAAAAATGTATTTACCCTGGTCGAATGTGATTTTATTGTTTTCAGAATCCCAGAACCACAAATCGGAACAATCTACATCTATTGAAACTCTTTTTGTTTGTCCGGCAGGTATTGTTACCCGTTTGAAGCCTTTTAATCTCTTAACCGGACGTTGTAAAGAAGGATTGCTGTCAGGGGTTTTAACATAAATCTGCACAATTTCATCGCCGTCAACATTGCCAGTGTTTTCAACATCGGTGGTAATAGTAACAAATTCATTCGGGGTAATATTTTTCTTGTTTATCGAAAAATTTCTGTAAGCAAAAGTTGTATATGATAATCCGAAACCGAATTCATAAGAAACATCTTTGTTGAAATACCAGTATGTTCTTCCGTTTTTACCGTTTCCGCTTCTGAGTGTATAATCATTAAAATCTGGTAAATCGTTTACAGTTTTATACCAGGTTATATTCAGTTTGCCGCCTGGGTTTACTTCTCCGAAAAGGATTTTCGCAATTGCAGTTCCTTGAGCTTGCCCGTTGTAACCTGTCCAAATTATTCCGGGAATATTGCTGTTATTTTTGAATTGTTCAACTTCAACCATACCCATAGCCTGAATAACTACAATGGTATTCTTGTTTACTTTGGCAATTGCTTCAATCAATTCTTCTTGATTTCCTGGTAATTTCAACGAAAATCTGTCTGATTCTTCTCTGCCGGTATTTTGATCGGTTCCTAAAAACAAGAATGCAACATCGGCAGAAGAAGCCATATCGAGCGTATTTTTATCAGTTGCAGGAGATTCAGGTTCGCGGAAAACTATAAAAAGACTCTGCGGTCCGGAAATACCCAAATTATTAACTTTTGCAGGAACAGTTACCCTGTTTCCGAAAAAGCGATTGCCGCCTGTTTGAGTGCTGATAACTTTTTGCGATGCAATAATATTACCGGTAACAGAACCGACTCTCACTTCAATTGCTCCGCCGCTTACGGCAACATTAATATTAAACTTTATCGAATCAAGATTTGTTATATCGATACCGTTAAAAGCAATCCAATCGCCGTCTTTAATCCCTCTTAACGAAAGCTGACCAAATCTTTCGGAAGCTATAAGTCCGCTTGCAGAATTATCATATTTTGTGGCGTTGTATTCTTTTGCTGAGCCGTTTTTTTCAACAGTAGAAAATCCCATAAGTGTGTAGAAATCATTCCTCTTTTCGGTATTTCCGCCTGAGCTTGATACAACTTCGATATCAAGATTATGTTCTTTAATATAATTTTGAATTCCTTTTAAAGGCGATACTTTAAGTTCGGGTTCTACTTCTCCTGAATAATCGCCTAATTCAACTTTGTCTGCAAACGGACCTAAAACTGCAATTTTCTTAATGTTCTTAAAGTTTAACGGAAGGGATTTATAATTTTTATTTGCTGCATTTATATTTTTTAAAAGTACCGGGGCTTTTGTAGCAACTTCCAATGCTAAATCATTATGCGAAGGATCGTTGATAACACTTGGTTTGATTCCTGAATATGGAACTATGTTTGCAGGGTCAAATTCTCCCATCCTCATTCTAATTGTAAAAATGTTTATTAAGGCTTTATCAATGTCGCTTTCGGTTATCAATCCTTGCTGTAAAGCTTTTATTGCACTTGCCTGATAAACGCTGCCGCAATCGGAATCAACGCCGGTTTTAAGTCCAAGTGCAGCTGCTTCTTCGTTGGTTTTTACAAATTTATGTCCGCTTATCATATCCGAAATTGCGCCGCAATCGCCTGTTACATATCCGTCCAACCCGTAAGTTTTGCGTGCAATTGTATCAACAAGCAATTTATTTGCTGAAACAGGTATTCCGTTTATTGCATTATAAGCTGTCATAATCGAAGGCAGTTTATCATTCCTGATTAATTCTCTGTAAGGTGTGAGATAATATTCGCGCATATCTCTTTCTTCAAGATCAGAACTTCCGGTATGACGGTTAAACTCCGTATTATTTGCAATAAAATGCTTTCCGCAGGGAACAGTTTTAAGATACTTAGGATCATCTCCCATAAGACCTTTTACAAATGCACTGCTTATTTTTTTTACAAGAAAAGGATCTTCACCGAATGTTTCAGCGGTTCTTCCCCATCTGGGGTCGCGTGTCGGTTCAACTACCGGCGACCAATAAGTTAAAGTAAAAATTACATCGTGATTAAAACCTCTGGCTTCATCGGCAATTACAGAAGTTTCTCTTTGAATAAGATCAGGATCCCAAGTTGCGCCGGCAGCTACACTGTTTGGGAATGATGTTGCAGTCATTCCGCTGTTGTTATTTCTTCCTTGAATTCCGTGTAAAGCTTCTCCCCAAACATCGTAAGAGCGAACACCCAAACGGGGAATAGGAGGCATTGTATTACCAAGCTGACTTTGTTTTTCCTCAAGCGTCATTCTCGAAACAAGATCCGCAGCTCTTTCCTGAAATGAATATGAAGTATTAAGATAAATAGGCAGCTTGGCGTTTTTGCTGCTTGGGAAGAATGCTGTAATTAAAAACATACAGCCGATTATTAAACTTGAAGATACAATCTTTTTTTTCATCTCAATTTTCCTTAATGATGTAAACCTTATTTTTTAAAATTCTAATTATTTTTATGGATAAAAACGTTGTCCTGATTTTACTTAATAAAAACCCCGTTGTTATTCTTTACTATCATTTTATCAACTTCTGATATAATTCTTTATCCAGCAATTCCAAACCGGTAATGCTATGCAAATGATTTACAGAAATCCACGGCAGCCAGAATCTGTGTCCGCCTCTTCCTCGTCCCGATCTTCCGGGACCAAGATTCCAATGTTCCTGCTGCCAGCCCGGACCTTTCATATCATATAATCTTCCAGGCATTGCAACCATTGCTTTTGTGTTATGAAGAAGTATTCGCGCTACATCAAGATAATGCTCGTCATTTGTATATTTGTAAAGTTTGGCATAAGATGGTGCTGACCAATCGAGATACTCGTCAACACCGCCCGGTCCTCTTGCATTTATACCCTGCAATCCGACTGTAGGCACTCCTTTTTTCCAATGAAGATCTTTATCATCTGCATCAACCGGCATCGGAACGTTCCATATCCAAATCCAGGTTTCGGTAAAATCCGCAGCTGCTTTTGCTCTTTCAAGCCATTTGGAATCCTGAGTAGCTTCGTAAAGGCTCAAATAAGCTTCCATACTTAACATCCCGGCTTCTTTATCGGTAATGTTCGGGTTGTCGCTTGTTCCGCCTGCAAATAGAGTTTTCTTTCCCCAATTTTCCCAGATATATTCTCCGGCTTTAAGAGCGGAATTCAAATATCTTTTATCTCCTGTTTCATTTCCTAACTGAACAAGAAGCGGAATCGGGCAGTAACTTGTAGAACCTGTTTCTTCAGCAACTTTATTTGTCCCGGATTCCCATCTTCGCGGGAATGAGCCGTCTTTACGCTGTTGAAATAGAAGCCAATCGGCATAAGTTCTCACCCAGTTTAACCATTCACGCTGGGTTCTTCCTTTTTCAGGCTCGCGCGTATAAGCCCACATTAAAACACGCATATCTTCGGTTGCATTTCTTAACCAGGGCGCTAACCATTCCTGATTATTGCCCGTCCATATTTTTCCTGTTGCAAGATCATAGCCTGTTGCTTCAATAGGAATTTTGGAAAGCGCATTTATCATTGAAGATATTATTGATAATCCAAGTGAACGCATTTTTTTACCGCGTTCTGATTTATCACGATCTCCTTCTATAAGCAATTGATTTGCGGCTTCAAGATTTTTACTTACAAATCCCATTGCAGTCATATTCCTGTTCCATTGAAGCTCGGTTGTATCGAAAGTTGCAACCGCAAAAGGAATACCTGAACGTCCGTCAATTGTTGATGCCTGCGAAGCAAGATGATCAATCAAAACCTGGCGCATTTGTTCAACATCAATTTTGGTTTCTGCCGGAGAAAGAGTGCTCCAAGTCCATCTCCAGGAGTTTTTTATTACTTCCTGAAAAGATTCGTTTTTGCCGAATCTTAAATTAATTCTGTAACTGTGAGAAACATTTTCATTTATCGGATGAAACCTTCTTACCCAGCGTGGATTATTTGATGCATTTGGACCGAAAGGATAAAAAGTCATTGTTCCCGGATATTTAAAACCAAATTCAACCGGATTATTTGGAGTTTGCCAATAATTCAAGGATCCGAATTTGATTTGTGAATCAATCAATATATCTTTTTTAAGACTTGTTTCCTCGACGGTCGATTCTCCGTTTGGTTCAGGATTAATCATTGAAACAGATAACCCGTTTGGCAAAGAGAGAGCGAGCAGGGGAGCGGCAAGCATATCTTCGCGGAAAATAATTCTTTTTGCAGCATAATTCATTGTTCCGCCGGGCGAACGGTCGCCATTGTAAGTAGGGTCGCCATATAAAGCGCCGGGCAGCATACATTGTATATCTTCCCATTTAACTGATTTATCAATTGCAAATGAAATGGAAGAATTAAATCCGTCCGAAGAATTTCCTTTAACTGAAATATTTCGAGCGAACAACACAATTCCGTTACTAATTTCCCATTTATCGTTAATGTTAAAAATTACATTTTTATCGTAAGTTATTTCTGCGTTTGCCTTAACGACTACTCCCGACTTTTCAACATTTTTATATTCGGAAGTAAGACTGATAATTTCGTTTTCATTTTTACAAATTTCTATGATAGCAGCAATGTTCTGCGTTATTTTCAAATTTTTATCGTTTGAAATCTGAACGCTCCATTTATCATTTGATTTTGGAATAAATGATAAAGTTAAATCACCGCTTTTTAATTCAACAGAATTTGGATGCTGAGCAAACGAAAATGAAAACAGAAATAAATATATAAGGAAATAGTACTTTTTCTTCATTTGATTATTCCAATATGATTTTTTGATATTATAATTTCAGTTAAATACTAGTTTATCGTTTAATCAATATTCTTTTTCTCAATTCTCCAGCCGGGCATTTGGGATACGCCGCAATTTTCTCCGATAAACATTTTCTTTGCAGTTTGGTCATCCTTAAGCTGCCATTTAAACCAGGCAGAAGCTACAATTGCAAAATCGCCTCCGTGGGGCTGGCTGTAAGTTCCGCCGTGACCGACATTTAGATTTGTTGCGCAGACAGGCAGGTTGTTTATTTTGCTGAAATCGTCCATTCCGTTATTGTATGCAATATCAGTTTCTCCGCCAAGTATATAAATTACAGGAGAATGCAATTTTGCCAAATGATCTTTTGTAAGTCCAGGCATTCCCGGCATTCCGGCCCCGGGTGTTGGAAGAATTCCGCTGTTGCAAACCATAACTGTGGAAATACGCGGATCGGGAGCAACTTCTAATGTTTGCAATCCTCCGCAGGACATTCCGCTGACTGCAATTTTTGTTATATCAATTTTATTATAATACTGGCTCGATTTATCATTGTTTTGAGCGATTGCCCAATTAATTGCATCAATCATTTGTGCCGATTCACTTCTTCCGCCGCCGCGAACGCCTTCTTCAGGCATTGGACCGATTGCAACAACAAGAAAACCGTGCGATGCAACTTCCGATAAAAAGTTTATGTGCTCCCAGGGAGAGTTTGCGCAGGCGCCGTTACCCCAGGCAATAATGGGGAGTTTGTTATTACTGTTGAATTTGCTTAAATCCTGCGGTCTGAAAACGGTATGAGTTTTTAATGTTGAATCTGTAACCATAACAGCTTTATAAATTCCTGTTCCGCCATCTTCAACAACTCTTGAATTTATTTCACTATTACCTGCTTCGTTAGTATTACTGAACAATTGAAATCCGCTTAAAAAAACAAACAAAATTAAAGAAAGAGCCGAAATTGAATACATCTTAAACTTTTGCATTTTTTCCTCGTTGTAATAATTATTTGAAATTATAAACTCATATATGTATTATTTTTTAATTATCAGTACTGCGTTTTTTACTTCATCATTTATTTAAGAAATTCATACCTTTCAGCCAGTCGATTATGGGTTTTGTCCATACTTCGGTTGGGTTGCGCAATACAAAACCGTGATTTCCTTTGGGATAAATATGCATCTCTGCCGGGATTTTGTTTTTCTTTAACGCGCTAAAATATTTTACACTATTTTCAACATCCACAACAAAGTCGTCGGCAGCGTGTGTTATATATGCCGGAGGAGTTTTTGCGTTTACCTGTAATTCGTTTGAGAACAAATCAACAACATCCATTGTCGGGCTGATTCCCAGCAAAGCTTTTCTTGAATCTGCGTGTGTAAGTTTTCCCTGCATACTGATTACAGGATAAATTAAAATTTGGAAATCGGGACGTAAATTTACATTTCCGGCATTTTCAATTACTGGTTTTTCAAAATGAGTAGCCGCTGTTGATGCCAAATGTCCGCCAGCTGAAAAGCCCATTATTCCAACCTTATTCGGGTCAATTCCCCATTTTGCAGCATTTTCCCGCACAAATCTAAATGCCTGCTGAACATCCTGCAAAGGTCCTGTTTTTTTATCTTTCATCGTTGAATCATTTGGAATTCTGTATTTAAGTAAAAATACAGTTATTCCGTTTTTTGCAAATTCCTCAGCGGTTTTTTTACCTTCAGCCTCGTAAACAACAACGCTGTAACCTCCTCCGGGACAAATAACAATTGCTGTCCCATTCGATTTTCCGTTATCAGGTTTGAAAATTTCTAATGTCGGTTTTGTTACTTTTGAATACATCCCTCTTTCAAAAGCAGGGTCTGCGCGGTTAATTTCAATTGAATTTGGAATTTCACCCGGATAAAGATTTATTACTTCTTGTGCATTCAAGAATAATGTAAAAACCAATAACGATAGTAATGCTGATATTTTAGTCATTTTCTACTCCTTCTTTTTCTGTAATTCTTTGTTGAAAAAATCTACCATCATATTTAAGTATTTTTCAGTTTGAACAACCGGTCCGTGCTGACCTTCGGGGACTAAGTGAAATTCACACTGAACGCCATTTTCTTTAAGTTCTTTATATAGTAATTCACTTTGGCAAAATGGTACAACATTATCTTTATCACCATGGAAAATCAGAAAAGGCGGATCATTTTTATCGATATATGTTGTAGGACTTGCCAGCAAACATTTGGCTTTGTGTTCTTGAATCGGACCGCCGATATACAGAGAGGCGGGTGAGTCAGCTGCATTATGTGTAAAAACGGTTCCTCCGCAGGAATCCATTACAAGCATATTTGTAGGGCCAAACCAATCAACAACTGCATCAACAGAACTGCTGTAATTTGTAAAATTTCCGAGGCTGCCTTCAATATCAACAGTTACTTCTTCAAGTGTTTGTTCTTTTACAAATCTGGTAGTTCCTGCCATTGCCGCCATATTCCCGCCTGAAGAACTTCCGGTTATTCCGATAAATGAAGTATCAATTTGATACTTTGCTGCATTAGCGCGCAAGTATCTGATTACAGCTTTAATATCGTGTATTTGTGCTGGGAATAATGCGTCCTTGCTGGATCTGTGATTAGGAGTTACAACTGCAAAACCGGCATCCAATAAAGGTTTCCCAAGAACTTTTAAGTCAGACCCTTTCATATTATTAGCCATCCAGGCGCTTCCGTAAATAGAAATTATAACCGGATAAGATTTTTTTTGGGTTTTAGGCAGGTAAATATCCAGATTATGATAGGTGTTTGTGTCTCCGGCATAGTTCACATCTTTCCAACTATTCGAAAATTCCTGACCATAACTGGTTAGCACAAAAAACAAAGAAATAAATGAGAAAAAGAGTTTCATTTTAGTACCGTATTTTATTAAGAAAACTTGAAATCTTTCTGACAAATAATATTAACATCATTATTTTTTATATAAATCTATCAAATAAACATTGCGGAAAATCTATCATTTAATCACTGACAGATATTCCGCAAATTTAATAAATATTTCTCTGGTAAATATTTTTAAATTATTCTTCCTTCACAGAATATTTACTTATCATTTTTAGTTATATCCAATACTGCGTTTACAAGAAAAATATAATCAGCGCTTCCGCCTATTGTAACTTCGTTTTCACCCCAAAGGAAAGGCCAGTCATCTTTGTTTTCAGGGAAATCAGGTTTAAGTACTAATATTCCCGGTACAATTCCTCCGGCAATTGTTGTAAAATCTGCGCGGTTATTTCCGTATGCAACTTTTTTAGATTTTGTTCCAACAGCGTTTACAAATGATACGTTTGAATACGGATGACATCCGAAAATATAATTTAATCCCATTAAAACATCTTCTTTACTCATTATTTCGGGATAAGCTTTGTATGCATAATAATTAGCAATTGCCGAATTTACTATGCTGCCGCTGCCGCCCCATCCGCCTGTTGAAATTGGCATACCGTAAGGATTTTTCTTTTCCAACTCTTTTATACCATCTTTATATTTTATCACATATCCTTTAAGTTTTTCTTTGTAGTCAGCATTCATATAAGGGATAGCAATAATAGCAGTTTTAAGACCTCTTCCTATAAGAAATGATGAATCAAAACCTCTGCTGTTCATTTTGGGAGGTTCTATTGTCGACCATATTTTTTCAAGAAATTTATCTGCATATTTTTGCTCCTTTGTTGTGATGTATAATTGTAATAGCGCATTAATATCTGCACCCCAGCCCCACATTCTCATCCAATCTTCGCCTTTCTGGGGTTTTTTCATTAATTCATCAGCTTCTTGAACTAATCTGATGGCGCTTTTAAGTGCTCTATCTGCGAGATCATCATTATAACCTTTTAATGCGCGGTATGCCTGCGCTAATGTAGCTGCAGTTTCATAATCCATAAACGGTCTGCGTGTTGTAAATGCCCATCTGTCATCTAAAGTTCCGCTTGATAAACCATCCGATTCGTAAGGTTTCAAATTAGGGTTATATGGTAAATTATCTGTTTCGGTGCTGGCATCGCCAAGGTGGTGGTATTGATGCAAATTAGGAACAATAATTCCCTGAACAGGATGCCCGATGTTTTCGCATTGAGCTACTAAATTTAAAGTACCATGTTCAATTTGCTGTAATAAATCAGGTTTTCCGTCAGGTCTGTGGATATCAACATATTTTGTTTTTTGATCTATATAAGTCTGATCTCTTTCAATTTTGAAATTTTCCCAGGCATCAACAAAAGTTGAAACAACTCCGTTATGCGAACCTGTTTGAATATCAAAATCACCGGCGTCAAACCAGCCGCCTACAGCCATATTAGGAATACGTTCAAGCGGTTTGTATTTTGTATCGGTTGTATCGCCCATTTCATATCCGTCATAATGAATATGATTTAACGGAGCTTGAAGACAATCATCCAAATATGGAGCACCATGCCAAATACGGTAAGCTTCATTAACAGTCATATGATCCATCTGTACAGGAAACCAAACGTCCATTGTAGGATGCCATACATCTGCATAAACATCAGGTTTTATGGTAAATGTATTAGTTTTATTGTTTCCGTATTCTATAAAATAAAGACCTTGTTCTTTAACAGAACTGAAATCGAATTTAACATAATTATAACGGAGGTATTTTCCCCAGACTTCAATATTGCCGGTGAATTTTTCTACTGCTTTTCCGTCAGGCATTATTTGAAATATTTTTGCGGTTTTCAGAGGTTTATCGTTTTTATCAAGTTCAATTACAGCTATTTTCTGCTGATCAGGCATATAACCAACTTGGGAAAATCCAATATTCGGTTGTCTTACCCAATTTGGAACTGAATTTGGCTCAAGATACCATTCTAATACTTTTCCGGTTTTGTTTGCCGGCAGAAGACTGCGAACAATAAACCAGCCGTTTTGAGCTAACATTCTTCCATCAAACAGCATCAGTTTTGAATCCAATGATTCAATTTTCACCAATTTTTCAGGATCTTCCGGAGCAAGTATAATAGTTTTTCCTTCAGCTAATGGCTTAGGAATAATAAATTCGTTTCTGCCTCTATCATCAAAAGTAGAATGTCCTGCAAACTGTGCGATTTTTTTACTTCCGCTCTCAATTATAGAATTTCCTGCAGGGTATCTTGGTAAATTTCCTGGAACTCCATCAGCCATAAATGTTTTTTCGAAATAAGATGCTGGTAAAAATTCCATATTCAATCCGGCATGACCTGCAAGCTTTTCCGGTACAGGTTTATCGAGATAAACGCTTATTAAAACGCCTTTATCTTTTGAAGAAACTATAACCCGCGAGTTAAAATCCAATTCTTCGTAGCGTAAAACAACCTCTATACTATTGTTTTTTGCATCAACTTTTCTTTCTACAACGGCAGGAACCAAATCCCATTGTTCAGGCGTGTTTTGAAGTCTAATTGCGCCTCCGGTAGATGTTCTTACTCCGTGATGGATAAGTTCAATTCCAGCGGTTTTTTCATCAAAAAACATCCCGTTATATTGATTATGAAACACAAGAACATTAACACCGGTTGTTTCAAAATATTCCTGTTCATTTATTTTTAATAATTGACTGAAAATGCTGTTTGTAACTATAAACAAAATAAAAATAATTTGTAATGATATTCTGCTTGTTTTTCGACTAGTAAACCTTTGTTCCGCCCGCAAGTTATTTTCACTGCACTTTTGTATATTTTTGCTAATCATTATTGTTCTTCCTTAAAATGGTTTAATTTTTAATAATTTAATTATTTATTCAGTAAATAATTGCGGAAGTGAAGTTGCTAAAAACAACTTGCAATTCATCCATGTATGACCGCCTGGAACTATAAAAGGTTTAATGTTAATATTTTTTTCTTCGAACATTGCAATATTAGATTTTACGCTTTCATACAGGAAATCTTCTGTTCCAACGCTTATTGTAAATAATTTTAATTGTTTATTTATCTTTTCAGCATCGGGCAACCAATTTGTAAAATTCTTTTTGAATTCGGGAGTTGCTGTATAAGGTGCATACGAGCAGATACACGAGAATTTTTCCAAATTTGTGAATCCGATATTCAAAGTTTGTCCGCCGCCGACGGAAAATCCTGCAACCGCGCGGTTTTTGCTATCGGTGTAAACCGGAAAATTTGATTCGATAAACGGTATTACATCATTTACAACATCCTTTGTAAAGCTATCCCACTGACCCGGGAAAACATTTCCGTAAGGCATAACTATTATCATTGGTTTTGCTTTTTTTTGGGCAATCAGGTTATCCGCAATTAAATTAGCCTTTCCAACTTTTGTCCAAGTTTCTTCTGTATCTGAACCTCCATGTATTAAATATAGAACCGGATATTTTGTATTGCTGTCAAAAACATCGAATCCCGGAGGAGTATAAACTAACAGTCTGCGGGTTCTTCCTAAAGTTGAAGATTTGTAATAGCAATATGTAACTTTTCCGTGAGGGACATCCTGCAATTCGTGAATTAATGGTTCATCTCCCGGAATTTCGACAATGCTTCTTTTAAATCTTTCGTTGGCAAAAATATAAGTGTTGTTCGGGTCGGCAACCTGAATTCCGTCAACAACAAAAAAATACGGATAAATATCAGGTTTAATCGGGTCAACCGTAATGCTCCAAACTCCGGTTGAGTCCTTTATCATTGATTTTGGAGAAGTTAAGAATTCCGCTTCCAAATTAATACTTTCAGCCTTTTTCGAAAAGAATCTGAACGTAACACTTTTATCTTTATGTACTTCGGGAGAATTTAAAAGAGGTGCTCTTTGTGCATAATTAATCCCGGCTAAAAAAATAATTATTTGAATAAAAAATAGTTTTCTCATATCGATATCCTTTATTTAAACAGCAATTGAACTGAAGCGTTAAGAAACTTCTTAGTATTCATCCAGGTATGTCCGCCTGTAGTTACAAGACTTTTATAGTTTATATTTTTCCCTTTCAGATAACCCATAAACTCCTCGGTTTGTTTGTAAAGGAAATCTTCATTTCCGACGCTTATCCACAATAATTTTAAGTCTTTGTTGGTTTTTTCAGGATTATCAACAACATTTTTATATTGCGCTTCCATTTCCTGAGTTGATAAATATGCGCTGAAACAGCAGATTGAGCCAAATTTATCCATATTGCCGAAAGCGGTTCTAAGCGTTTGTCCGCCGCCGCGCGAAAAGCCGCCGATTGCCCGGCTGTTTTTATCGCTGATAACGTTATAATTTTTTTCAATGTAAGGAATTATATTATTTATCATATCCTCAGAAAAATTCAATGCTCTGGTAACTGCTTCCTTATTTTCTCTTCCAGAAGGATCTTCTGGTTTTGCTCCGCCTGTCTGCTCGGCAATCCGCGCTTCAATATTTCCGTAAGGCATTACTATTATCATAGGCACAGCTTTGCCTTGAGCAATGAGATTATCCATTATAAAATTTGTTCGTCCGACTTTATACCAATCTTCTTCTGTATCAGTAGTTCCGCTGATAAGATAGAATACAGGATATTTTTTCGAAGGATTTTTTTCGTAACCGGGCGGAGTATATACAACTAACGAACCGGTTGTCCCTTTTACCGAGGGATAATACTCATATGTTATTTTTCCGTGAGGCACATCCTGCATAGAATGAATGAGAGGAGTATCACCGGGAACATCCAGCAGACTTCCTTTAAACCGTTCATTCGGGAAGTAATCAACATTTGCCGGATCCATAACTGATAAGCCATCGACAATAAAATTATATGGATAAATATCCGGTTCAATTGGTCCGACTGTTACGCTCCAAATTCCAATTGAATCCTTTTTCATCGAGACCGGTTTTTTTTCGAACTGTCCGCTCAACATAACTTCCTTAGCTTTTGGAGCTAAATAACTGAAAGTTACGGTTTTATCAGTGTTAATTTTAGGTGAAACCACCATTGGTCCTGTTGGCGGCTGACCTTTTAGACCTATGCTATTCAATAGCAGAAACAAAAAACATAAAGATGTTACAAAAACTTTCTTAAACATATTTAATCCTTAATAAAATTAGTAAGTATGGTTCACAATTCTTTCAATATACTACTTTCAATCTCGGAAAACCGATTTAAAAAGTTTGTTTGAATTCAGGTGAAACTTTAATGTGTATAAGAACAAATAAAACAATAAATAAAAAATCAATTATTTCCCGGAATTGGTACGTTTGCAGGTAAACTTGCTGCCGGTTTTCCAAATACAGTAAATTCAATAATACTTAAAGGAACTGACTTTGGCCAGTTCGTTATTGTTAAACGGACAAACCTGCATTTAACCGGTGAAATTTCTTCAAAAATCGTATTACGTGAAATGTTGTTTTTAGTCTGGTCAAGAGCGGTAGTAAAATTATCGCCATCCATCGATACTTCTATTTTGAATTTATAAATAAATTCTGAATTAGCTGATCTGCTTGACCATCTGTCTCCGCTGCTAAACATCAACCGGGCTGCATCAATATTAAATAATTGAACAACGTCAAATCGTGTTGCCGGAGAAAGTTCTATCGTTAACGAAGGAGAATTATCACCAGGTTCAGGCTCCCAGCAAGTTCCGTTTGAGTTGTCAGTTGCATAAGCGGCAAATCTTCCGGGTTGCTCTGAAGAGAATTTGGACAGTGTATTCATTGATTTAATTTTGTTTATCGTAACAGGCAAAGAACCGCTGTTTCCATTTGAAACATTAAAATTTGGGCTTGGCGCCAATTGCGGAGTTTCTGTAACTTCAACTGACATATTGCCATTTTCATCAAATTTGATTCTATCCATTCCAATTCTTCTTCCTCCAGGAGGATTTGAAAGAACAATTGTATAAAATTGCCACAAATTTCCATCCGGACCTTCAACAATACTTCCGTGAGCGGGGCCTGTTACAATTCCTTCTGTTTTTCGGAGTAATGGATTATTGGGAGCGTAAGTAAATGGTCCTAACGGGGATTTTGATGTGTAATATCCTTCAGCGTAAGTTTTCCACTGTGTACCGGAGGCAGAATATTGCAGATAGTAAGTTCCGTTGTGTTTTTGCATCCAGGGACCTTCAATCCAAGCAACGTCAGTGTATTCATTCATTTCGCCATAGCGTTCCCAAATATGATTACTATCAAACTTAAATAAATGTTTTACTTTACCTACAAATTTTGTAAGATCATTCGGGTCAAGCTGAACAGCATAAATTCCGCTTACACCTCGTCCCGGATAGTATAAATAAGGGGTGTTGTCATCATCAATAAAAATATCCATATCGAACGGTTCGTTCCAGCCTCCGGCAACATCAGGTGTGTTTTTCCATTCACCAAGACTTGTATATGGTCCAAGCGGATTATCTGCTTTGAATAACGGACCGTCATTTCCGCACATATAAAAACTACCGTTGTATTTTACTACGTGAGGAGCAATCGGAACATTTTCTACCCGCTGGAAAGTCCAGTTAACTATGTCATCAGATATCCATGCGCCGCCGCCGGTGCAAAACATATAGTACTTACCATTTTCTTTTATTACTGTTACATCTCCGGCTGCATTACCGCCAGGATTAATAACCATCGGTAATGGATTACAATATCTTGGGTTTTTCCCGATTTCCGGGTTCTGTGCATATAAAATAAATGCACTAAATACAGTTATAATCGAGAAAATAACACTAAAGTTCTTTTGCATAAAAACTCCATTTTCGAACATTTTTCTTATTACGAGAAAAAATGTGGACATTATCATTAAATCTATTTAAAAAGTTTTTGAGCGACAGTTGACAAAAACAGCTTGCAATTCATCCACGTATGTCCGCCATCAGATAGGAAACTTTCGTATTTAATATTCTTTTCATCCAATATTTTATAATAATCTTTTAGTATCGTATATACGAAGTCATCCTTTCCTACTCCCATCCAGAATAATTTAAGGTTTTTATTTGCTTGTTCAGGATTGTTAAATACTACTTCGTTGTTTCTGTCAAATTCATCGGTTTTCATCCCGGGTGCAAAACCTATGACCCATCTGAAATAATCGGGATTGTTTAATCCTAAATAAAGCGAAGTTCCGCCGCCGCCCGAAAAACCTGCAATTGCGCGACTGTTATTATCTTTTTTAACTCTGTAATTTCCTTCAACAAAAGGCATCAGATAATTGAAGAAATCTTTTTTGAATACCTGAAGATTATCCCAATTTCTTAAACTGCCCGAAGATTTACTGATTACCGGATAACCTCTCCCGTAAGGCATTACAATAATCATCGGTTCAGCTTTGCCTTCGTTAATCAAATTATCAAGTATTATGTTTGCTCTACCGACTTTAGTCCATGTTTCTTCAACGTCAGTAGTTCCGTGGAGAAGATACAAAACAGGATAATCTTTATTAACATTTTTTTCGTATCCGGGCGGGGTATAAATTACAACCGGGCGGATTCCAAGTTCAGGATTATTATAATAGTGATATGAAACTGTACCGTGCGGAACATCCTTAATTGTGTGAACAAGCGGTTTATCGCCTGTAATCTCAACTAAGCTGTATTGAAATCCTTCATTCGGGAAAATAGCAGTGTTCTTTGGATCTGCTACGTTTATTCCGTCAACTTTAAAGCAATAAGGATACATATCAGGCGAAACCGGACCGACTTTAACGCTGAAAACTCCATCCGTATTTTTTTCCATTAAAACAGGACTTTTAAGAAACTGTGCATCAAGCTTTACTTCGTTTGCTGTTGGCGCATAAAACCTGAAAATTACTGTGTTGTCTTTGTTCACTTCCGGAGAAATAACTTCGGGAACTCTTGCCGGCTGGCTAAAAATAAACGCCGTAAGAAATAAAAACCAATAACCAATTAGAAAAACTTTCGGATACAACCTTTTACTTTTCATAATAATTCCTGATTAATTTATTAATAGATTATTTTCATTTATTCGATACACGGTTAAAGAATTAGCCGGTATGTTTACTGTAAAATCTTCCGAGACTAATATTTCTGATATAACAGGTTTTATAACGGGTTCAACGCCGTCTTCGTTAACAGAATCGGCGCTTGTACCTGTGAGCAGAGTTTTTACTGCTTTAACATTTTTCTTCGATTTTAATCCTTCCAAAACTAAACTGATTTCTAAAGATTTGTCTTCTCCATTAACAATTTTAATTATCAAATCTTTAGTTTTTGAATCGCGTACAACAGATATGGCAAGCTTAGTTTTTTCAGGAAAAGTAATTTGTGATTCGATTAACATATCGCCGCCGTTTTCGCCAAAAAGTTTTTGAACATAATAATTTGCAGAAAGATATGTATTAACGCTGTCAAAATAAATCATATCGGGATGCCATTGCGTATGTTTTCTTCGCGCAAGTAATGGAGCGTATGAGGCAAATTCTACAATATCTCCGTTTCTTTCAAAACCAGTTAACATTGCAGCTTCCGCAAGCGCTGTACGCAAAGTGTTTTTTCTATCGTTTTCGTGCGCCGCATATTCACCTACATAGACCTTTGAATTATTTCTCGAATATTTATCATACCTGTTCAAATTATTCCAAAACCATTCGGGATTTACATAATAATGCTCATCAACCATTTCCAGTTTAAGTTCTTTTGCAAATTCCCAGCCGTTATCATAATCAGTTCCGCTGTGAAAAGGACCGGTAGTGCCAATAATAACTATTTCAGGATGTTTTTCTTTCAAAACATCATAAATCATTTTAAAACGCTCTTTAAAGATTGGGGTGATAGCGTCTTCGTTTCCAATGCCAAGGTATTTTAATCCAAATGGTTTTGTGTGACCTGCTTGAGCGCGGATCGAACCCCACTTAGAATTTTCCGGACCGTTTGCCCACTCGATAAGGTCAAGAACGTCCTGAATATAATCAGACATTTCTTCTAAAGGCAATCCTTCTTGTCCGCGTCCTGGAGAGGAACCCGCGTGCTGGCAGCAAACTCCTGCTGTTACAACCGGCAGAGGCAGCGCTCCTATATCTTCGCAATACTGGAAAAATTCAAAATATCCCAAACCTCTTGTCTGGTCGTATCCCCACAAATTTCGTCCCGATTTGCGCTGTTCAATCGGTCCGATGCTTTCTTTCCAATTGTAATATTGATGAATTCCCTGTCCGTGTACCAGGCAGCCGCCGGGGAAACGTATAAATTTTGGCTTAATGTCTGCAATTGCCTGAGCTAAATCAGCGCGTAATCCGTTTGGTCTGCTTTTAAAAGTTTTTTCAGGAAATAGCGAAATCATGTCAAGACAAATACCGCCTTTTTCGTGAGCAAGAATAACTAAACGGGCATTGCTTACATTTTTAGAAGAAACAAAAGTAGCCGAAAATTTAGTCCAATCGCGTCCTTTAATTTCAAATTTCTGCTCGCCTAATACTTCGCCTTTCATAGTTTCGAGTCGTAAAGTTACCGGCATTGCTTTGCTGTTATCTCCGCGTCCCCACATTTGTCCCATAAAAGCCTGATAAGCCCAAAATGATGCAAAATATTTTTCACCTTCTTTTATCGGAATGCAATCAAAGCCGCTGTTTGAAATCCCAACGCCTTCTCCGGGAGTTATGACTGTTAAAATTGCATATTTAGGATTATTTTTATGAATTGGGCGTAAATCAGATACCGTAACATTTCCTTCGCCGCCGCCATGCTGCTGTAAATCCCAATATTTTAAAGGATGCCAGTCAGGTTGAAGTGTAGGACTGTACTCAAAAGAACGATTTTGAATAAGTTCGGCATAAAGACCTCCGTCTGCTGCATAATTTAGATCCTCAAAAAACACTCCTAAAATATTAGGACTAATCGGTTTCGCTGGTTTATCAATTTTTATCGTGAGTTTATTTGAAGAAGGAGGAGTCATAAAAGTAAACAATCCGATAAAACATAATCCGATTAAAAATGTTACCGATTTTATTGACTTAAAATGATAGCGGTTATTCAATTTTCTCATAAATATACTCTTAAAATTTTGTTGAAATTATCAGATAATTAAAATCATTTATTTACTTAAAACCGGAAATCTGATAATAGAGACAGAATTTCCCTTAAAAGTTTGCGTTAAAGTATTTCCAGCGATTGTGATGTTTTCATTTTTTGGAACTACTTTTTCAGGTTTTTCCAAAGTATTTTCATCTAACGGACTATCCGAAGAAAGCACGATTATTTTACCGTTTTTCGCAATTTTCTTATTTGTATTAAGCTTAATTTGAGTTTTCAATGATTTTGAATCGGCGTTAACAACTTTTACAATTATTTCTCCTGATTTTTCGTCGAAAGATGCGCTTGCACATAAGCTTTTAGCGCCCGAGCGTTCGTCGCCGACTTCCTGAATAAGTTTTCCGTCAAGATAACCTTTTACCGAACTTCCATTGATTTCGATTTTAATATCGTACCATTTTCCAATTTCAATCCCGGCAGGTTTGCTTTGCGAAGTCACTCCAATATCTAACAAGTAAACCGAATTTGTATATCCGCCAAGATCCCAACGGTTACGCGACTGGTGATCTTTGTTCCGGAAATATATTTGGAATCCGTTTTCACCGGCTATTTTTCTTGCTTTTAAAGTTATTGTATAATTTACCCAGGATGGATCGCCAACAAAAGCCGTTACATTAGGAGCGATTGCTGATTGCTTTAATACTCCGTCTTTTACAGACCATTCGCCGTTTCCAATTTTTCTCCAGTCATCAATATTTTTTGAAAAATCTGTTTCGAACAATACTTTGCCTTCGGGAGATACAACTTTCAAATCCTTAAATTCGGCAGAATTATTCCAAGTGCCTAAACCAATGCTTCCCGAAGAATAAGGAGCTTGTATATTCGGAGCATTTTCAATAGTTAACGGCAAAGATACTGTTCCTTGATTTGTTGCAAACATTTTCTGAACATAATAACTCGGAAGACCAAACCAGCGGTAGCTGTCGTAGTTAATTAAATTTATAGGCCAGCGTTTATGGTTTGCATTACAAAAAAGAGGGGCATAAGCGCTCATAACAACAATATCGGAATTCCTTTCCATTCCTGTCATCCAAGCTGCCTCGCCTATTGCGCCTCGCAAATTTCCATTCCCTGAGCCGCTTGTAACTGCATACTCGCCGACAAATATTTTCGAACCGTTTCTATCATAATTATCATATTTATTCGAATTCCAAATAAACCAATCGGGATTATTATAGTAATGTTCATCAACAATTTCAGGTTTCGGATTTTCCGGATGTCCGCCAGCCCATTCGTTTGCAAGAAGAATAATTTCGGGGTATTTATCTTTAATTGCTTTTACAAAAACTTCCCATCTTTCTGCATACGGAGCCATTCCGTTTTCATTTCCAATTTCAAGATATTTTAAATTAAAAGGTTCGGGATGACCATTTTTAGCGCGGAGGCTTCCCCATACTGAATTAGCAGATCCGTTTGCATATTCAATTGCATCAAGCGCATCCTGAATCCATTGACCCATTTGATCCATCGGCACTACTTCTTTGTGAGAAATTCCTGCATTTATGCAATACAATGGTTCTGCGCCAAGATCCTCGGCAAGCTGCAAATATTCGTGATAACCGAGACTGTTTGTTGCATTATATTCCCAGATATTCCAAAGTGGAGTTCTTGAGTCAACATTGCCGATTGTATTTTTCCAATGATTCATATGTTCGAAATCATCGCCTTCTACCCAGCAGCCGCCCGGGAAACGGAAAAGCGTAGGATTAAGCGAATCGATAGCTTCAGCAAGATCAATTCGTAATCCGTGGTTCTTCCAGGTTTTTTCAGGCAGTAATGAAATCATATCAAGATATAAAGAACCTACGCCGTCGCCGTTAATTTCAAGATATGCTTTCGGATCGCTTCCTTTAGCCATAATATTCAGATTTGAATATTTCCAATCGAAGCCGAACTCATTTATTTCGCACGAACCCAATTCTTTCCCAGCTTCACTTAAAATCCTTACATTTAGTTTTCCCTTAAATTCATTCGGCGTGCGTGCTGCTAAACTAAATTTATAACTTTCGCCCGAGACAATATTCATTCCCCAATAGCCAAAATTCTTCAGTGAAAATTTTCCATCCGCAATAATATTTAATGATTTACGATTAAACGGATTAAGAGGCGGTACAGGAGGTCTTGCTTGAACATCAGCTTTAATTACCAAAGCAGAGTTTTTGCCGGATTTGCTTTCAAACTTCCAATTCTGTAAAGTATCTGCATCTTCGAAAGAACGGTTACGGATTAACTCCGGATAAATGCCTCCGTCAGCCGAGAGATTAATGTCTTCGAAAAATATTCCGAAAAGTGTGGGAGAAATTTTATGCCCGGGTTTATCTGCATCAACAGAAATTGTGGGATTTTGCGCTTTAATTGAAACACAAATAAAAAGAGCTATCGAGAATTGCAGCAAGTATGCTTTCATTTATCAACCTTTAATCTAATTAAAAAATCATATCTAATTAACACACAATTTAACTAATTTATAATTGAAACTTTATAAAAACTTTAATAAGAATTTTGCTTCTCAAAAAGCTTAAATATTTGTAAACCGAGTTAATGATCAAACTAAATATCATGGAAAACATCTGCTATTATTTCTCCTTAATACTATCGGTTACATCGAAAAAATCAAAATCTGCATAACCGCCGGGGGTTTTTGTAGCATAATTGAATAACCCGAAACGATACCCTACAAAATGAGGCAAAGTATATTGCATGTGAAGTTCGTTGCCAATCTGCTTCCATATTTTTCCGTCGTAGCTGAAATAAAACTTTGCCAAATCAACTCTTTCTTTAAAATCGCATTCTGCTTTAAGGTACATATTATTTTGCAGAATAGGAAAGCTTTCAATTATTTTCGGTTTGTCTGATTCTGCATTTATCATTACCAAAGATTTGGAGCCGTTCTCAAATTTAATCCCGATTATTCCGTATTTCTTTTGTAAAAGACACAATCCGGCAAAATCGCCTTCTTTCATATTCGAAACATCAATTGATGTGGCTCCCGAGCATTCCGGACCGATTGTCCGCTGAGTAAGTGTATTTTTTGCCGTTAAAAATAAAGTATCCACTCGTCCGGTTGTAAGACGAAGATAACCTTTACGCTGCGAAATTGACCAATATTTATTGTCGGGATTATGATTCCATTGCCACACCAACGGCAAAGCGGGTTCGCCGGGTTTTCTTTCAAAACTGTCTGAGGCAACAATCCCGGGAATCAAACTTTTATTTTTCGGTAGGTTTAACTGAACAGGAGCTTTTCCGTCAATCCCAATAACAGGCCATTCGTTTTCCCATTTAACCGGGACAAGATATGGTATCCTTCCCACAGAACCGTGATCTTGAAACAAATAAGCAAACCAATTTCCTTCAGGAGTGTCAATCAGTCCGCCTTGCGCAATTCCCTGATCCTGCAATCCGACAATTCCTTCATACGGTCCATTAATTTTATCAGCGCGATGAATGATTACCGTGCGCATTCCACCTCGAGGCCAGGAAATATTAAACAAATAATATTTCCCTTTTATTTTAAAAAGCTGAGACCCCTCGGCAGGCAGCATAATGTTTGATCCGGATGGAGCCGTTGCATTTTCGATTAGAACTTTTTCAGTACCTTCTTTTATTCCCGACAAATCATCTTTTAATTCTGTAATCATCAGCTTGCCGGCTCCCCAAATCATATATATTTTTCCGTCGTCGTCAAAAAATATTGTATGATCGTGATAAGAAGGTTTGAAAGAAATTTTCTTCCAAGCACCTTTTTCAATATCATTTGTTTGATAAATATAAGTTTTCCCGGTAGTCTGGGCGAAAGTGCTCAAATAAAATATTCCGTTATGATACCGCAAACAGCTTGCCCACGAGCCTCTTCCGTAAGTGAATTTGCCGTTATTCAAATCCATTTCATCAACATTATCAAGAACATCGTAAGCATAATTTACAATTTTCCAATTCACCAAATCTTCCGATTTCATTATAGGCACGCCGGGACTAAAATGCATTGTTGTGCTGCTCATATAATAAACATTGCCGACGCGGATAATCGACATATCCGGCACATCAGCGAAAATTATCGGATTATTGGCGGCTCCGGTTTGAGCGGATATTGAAATGATGAAGAAAAACGCGCAAAAAACAATCATCAAGCAAGAATTTGTTTTCATATTTTTTCCTATTGCTTAATCCAAAAAAAGCAGGATTTAATTCCAGATTAAATTAAAGACATATATAAGAAATATTTGCAATTGTTGCAGAAAATATTCCGAAGTTTCGAAGCAATTTTGATTATTGCATTTTCACTACCATTAATACGGACAAACTGCTAATTACCCGCATCTGTTTATAAAAATATTTATTGTTACTTTTTCAGCGGTTGCAATCTATTGGGCAAGATTTTTAACCTTTCCTTTATAAAAGGGGAGGATGAGTTTAGTGAATTGAGCTGAAAATGTAAAGTAAGGGAGTATGAAATATTTACAAGGGATGATTTTGTTTTTTAAGTTTTAATTAAAAAAAGTATCTCGGAACAATTCAATAGAAATGAGACAAAAAAGGTACTTAAATTACATTGTAATATTTAACCCAAATCCGCCATTAGAAAACTAAATAATGGCGGATCTGTCAAAGCCGGACGGGTCGGCTAACAAAATCAACACATTCCTGAAAAACATCCCGATAAACCGGGATAAGTCGGGATTACACAAAATCGACAATAATAAAAGCTCAAACATAATATTGTTTGTTCTAATGACTATCTTGGGTTTAATGAATATTACTAATAAAAGGAAACCGTTTCATTTGTTGTTAACATTATTTACTTTGGACTTTTTATTATAATAAAATATGCCGGCAGCATTTTACTACTGATTTTTTGAGATTTAGATGACCTATTTTTAAACGGAAAAAATGATCCGGTCGTAATACTTTAGGAAGTCTATCCGCTCAGTTACCGGCTCTTCTTTTAATAAGGTTTAAGCTCAGTTACCGGCTCTTTAAGCTATATATCCGACTTATTTTCTATAACTTCCGGTTTGTAATATTTGGAATGTGTATTATTCATACATTCCGCAAAATTTTTCAAATCAGCGGAAAATCCTTTTATCAAAGCCTCTTTCTTTTTTCTGCTCCATCCTTGCAATTGCTTTTCACGATAAAATGCTTCGTCAATTCTTTAATATTCTTCAAAGTAAACTAACTTTACCGGAAGTCTCTTTTTGGTATAATTTGCGCCTGAATAATTCTGATGCTCCCATAGTCTGCGCTCTAAATCATTTGTACTTCCCGTATAATAGGAATTATCCGCACATTCAAGTATGTAAATAAAACCTTTTGGCATTATTCTATTATTTAAATTTATTTACATAAATACAAACTTTGCAAATACAACAATAAATAGAAATGAAAACATTTAGAGATTTACCAAGTTTTTGGCAGATAGTATTGAACGATTCTGCACAAGATAGAAACTAAATACTTAATTTCTCAATAAGAATGACAATGTGAAATTTTCTTATTAAATCTTCACCTCGTAAATGCGGTATTTCCTGTAAAGTTCGCCGCCCATCATTTCAGCGCCTTTGTTCATCATTATGTTATCTTCAAGTATCCAGCTTGCTTCGCCAAGAGTTATTCCCTCATCCTTTGCTCTTTTTGCAATTTCGTAATAGAAAAGAGAATCCAGCCCGCGTTTTTGATACTCAGGGATAACTCCGAGAATAATTATTCGTAAAAGATTTACTTTTTTCTTTTGTGATAAAAGCTTAATAAATCCGAACGGGAATAATTTGCCGTTCATTTTCTTAAATATCTGGTTATAATCGGGGACTGCTAATGCAAAACCGATTGTCTCGCCATCCTTTTCCATAAATAATACAACATTTGGATTAATAATCGGTTTGAAGTTTGCGGCAAGGTCGTCCATTTCTTCATTTGTAAGAGGTACAAATCCCCAGTTCTTTTCCCAAGCTTTATTATAAACGTATTTTACAAGCTGTAATTCGTCATTGAAATTTTTAAGATTTAAGGGACGAATAGTAACCCCGCTTCTTTTTCTTACTATTTCAGCGCCGCGCACTAATTTTTCCTGCTTTACTAATATTTCATTTCTAATAATATAAGCATATAAATCTTTAGCTTTTATCAACCCGTATTTTTCCAAAAGATCAATATAATATGGCGGATTAAACGGCATAGATATTACAGGAGAACAATCGAAAGAATCAATTAAAAGTCCATATTCATCATTTGATGAAGGATTTGCCGGACCTCTCATTTCGGTAAAACCTCGTTTCTTCAACCAGTCTTTGGCTGTATCCAGAAGAATATTTGCTACGCTTTGGTCGTTAATGCATTCAAAAAATCCAAAAAAACCAACAGTATCGTTATGAGTTTTATTATGTAATTCGTTGCTTATAGCTGCAATTCTTCCTACAATCTTTCCATCTCTTTGTGCCATAAAAAGCTGCATTTCGGCATGCTGAAAGAATGGATTTTTTACTTTATCGAGAACGTGCATCTTATCCATATAAAGAGGAGGCACCCAGGCATCGTTGCCTTTATAAATATCGAATGCCATCTTTAAAAAAGTTTTAATTTCAGATTTCGATTCAGCTTTAAGAATTTTAATATCGCTCATAATTTCCCTTAATGTAAAAAAAGCATACCGAGCGGTATGCTTTATATTTAGAATTTTAGATCAGACCTATCTGGCTTCCAACCTTTTTAAAAGTATCAATAATTTGATCGAGATGCTCATCTTCGTGAGTGCTCATATAACTTGTGCGCATCATTTGTCTTCCCTGGGGAACGCCAGGAGAAATGAATACATTTACAAAAACACCTAAATCGTAAAGTCCTTTCCACATTTTAAATGCAAGTTCATCGTTGCCTACAATTACAGGAACAATAGCAGTTCTTCCCTGAATTACATTAAACCCTGCTTCTGTTAACGCTTTGCGGACTTTTGACGTATTGCGGATAAGTTTGTCCACGCGTTCAGGTTCTTTTTCTAAAACATCCAATGCTGCTAATGCCGAGGCAACAGATGCCGGAGTGGGGGAGGCACTGAAAATAAGCGCGGCTGCGTGATGTTTCAAATAATCAATTACTTTTGCTTCTCCGGCAACAAAGCCGCCAAGCGATGCAAATGTTTTGCTGAATGTTCCCATTGTCATATCAACTTCATCTACCAAATCAAATTCGCTTGCTGTTCCGCGTCCGCCTTTGCCTATTACACCTACTGAATGAGCATCGTCAATAAGCAGACGGGCGTTGAACTGTTTAGCAATTTTATTTAATTCAGGAAGATTTACAATTTCGCCTCCTGTGCTGAAAACACCATCGCTTACAATTAATTTCGGGGTTTCAACAGGAATTTTACTTATAACTCTAAGAAGGTCTTCCATATCGTTGTGTTTATATCTTAAAAGTTCGGCAGTAGCTCCGCGCGCCATAAGGTTTCCGGCAACAATACAAGCGTGGTTGTCTTTATCCGAAATAACATATTCGCCGCGGTTAACTAAAGTAGGAATAATTCCCTGCGCTGTTTGATACCCGGTAGAAAATAAAAGCACGGCTTCTTTTCCTAGAAACTTTGCAAGCCTTGCCTCGAGCTCTATATGAAGTTCAATTGTTCCGGTGAGGTACCGCGAACCTGAGCATCCGGTCCCGAATCTTTCAATTGCTTTAATTGCAGCTTCTTTAACGTGGGGATGGCGTGTAAGTCCGAGATAATTATTTGACCCTGCCATAACTACTTTTTTCCCTTCAATAGTTACAACCGGTCCGTCATTATCTTCAATCGGTCTGAAATAAGGGTAAACTCCTGCAGCTTTTATTTCATCAGCCCGGGTAAATTCATAGCATTTTTTAAATAAATCCAAATTAATCCTCCCCAAAATTTATCTTTAATAATATTTTTTTCTATTTTTGAACTCAAAATCAAAAACGAAAAGTATAATTAAAATAAAAGAAAATCAATCAAATTAAAATCAGAAAAAATATGAAAGAAAGATTAGTATCTGTTGTTACCGGAGGCACCGGTTTTGTAGGAAGTCATCTGGCAGATTTACTTATTGCCAAAGGACATAAAGTTAAAGTTATTGCCCGCAACACCAGCAGTATGAAATGGCTTGAAGGAAAAGATATTGAAGTTGCCGATTGCGGACTTTTTGATAAAGAAAAACTTATTCAAGTTGTTAAAGATGCAGATTATGTTTTTCACGTAGCAGGCGTTGTTAAAGCCAAGGAATGGGAAGATTATCTTAAAGGAAATGTTGAAACCACCAAAAATGTTCTCGATGCTGTATCCGAAGGTAATCCAAACATAAAAAAAGTGGTTGTGGTTAGCAGTTTTACGGCAGCCGGACCTTCGACTAAAGAAAAAGCTGTAAACGAAGATTCACCTTTAAACCCGATTACCCGTTACGGTAAAAGCAAAAAAGCGCAGGAAGAACTTGTTCATAAATATATGGATAAACTTCCGATAACAATCTGCCGTCCGCCGGCAGTTTTTGGCGAAAGGGATACTGAAATCTATCTGGTTTTCAGGACTTACCTTCAGGGCTTAATGACAATGGTCGGCTTTGATGAAAAGAAAGTGAGCCTGATACACGTAACCGATTTAGTTAACGGATTGTATCTTGCTGCAATTTCGGAAAATTCAGAAGGTCAAACATATTTCATCAGTTCCGATGAATTTTATACTTGGCCTCGTGTGGCAGATGCAATTAAAAAAGCTACAGGTAAAGGCGCTTTAAGATTAAGACTTCCGCATTTTCTTGTTTACACGGTAGCAGTTTTTGCAGAATTCTTCTCAATGTTTTCCAGCAAAGCCGCTACTTTCAATATTGAAAAAGCCCGTGATTTTGTTCAGCCTTTCTGGACTTGCGATATTTCAAAAGCTAAACGTGAGCTCGGCTTTAGACAGGAAATATCGCTGAAAAGAACTATCGATTGGTATAAACAAAACAAGTGGCTTTAAGCACTAGTTGTTTTTTGCACCTTCCTTTACCCAGGTTTTAATTCCGGCTTTCTGGTTATCGTTAAGTTTTAAGATATCCGGAACAGCCGGGTGCATTTTAATGCCTTCGGTAATTAATATAAGATTGCTTGTTTCAGGGTCTCCGGCAACAACTTGTTCCATAATGGATTGATAACTTGTAAGAATAACCGCACCTTGTCCACCGTAGTCATCAACTCCGTGGCAGCCTTCAGATGATGAACATTTCATTTTTATTAAAGGCCAAATATGCTGGTTGAAACTTACATTTTTTTCGGGAATTATAACGCTGTCAACATCCTCGTTTGTAACAGTGTCGTCGCAAAAAGAAAATAAAAACAGCAAAGGAATAATTGCAAGACTTAATATTGTTTTCATAAAACTCATTTTTTATTTTGTAACATAACTAATATACAATTTAATATCCGCCGAAATAAAAATCTCTTAAAACCAATTAACTATTTTTTCAATAATCCTGCAGAATGAAGCAGCACTAAAAATATCAGTATCGGTGAAAGATATTTGAGAAAGAAAATCCATAAATTTATAAGATAAGGATGCTTATTAAACAAACTTTCCGCACCTTTTTTAATAGCGGAAACGGCATTATTTAAACCCCATCTCCACGCAATAAATATTGACATTAACAATCCGCCCAAAGGCAAAAATATATTTGATGCAAGAAAATCCATCAGGTCAAAAAATGTCAATCCTGCTATTTTTATATCCGCCATATAATTAAAAGATAAAGCGCTTGGCACGCTCACGGCAAAGGCAAGTCCTCCGAAAATTAAAACAGCTTTATGGCGCGCATATCCTTTTTCATCCACAAAATAGGAAACTACTACTTCCAGCAGTGAAATTGCCGAAGTGAGCGCGGCAATTGTAAGTAGCAAAAAGAAAAATATTGCAAAAATATAGCCTCCCGGCATTTTCGAAAAAACAACCGGCAGAGTTTGAAAAATAAGACCGGGTCCGCCGGCAGGGTCGAGTCCCGTAGCAAATACAGAAGTGAAAATAGCAACGCCCGCCATCATAGCGATTAATGTATCGAGAAAAACAATTTGAAGCGCCGCGTTTGGAATGTTATCTTTTTCCGACATGTAACTGCCGTAAGTCATCATCGCTCCCATTCCAAGACTTAAAGTAAAAAATGCGTGCCCCAATGCTATAAGAACAGAGTTACCGGTAATACGGCTCCAATCAGGTTTAAGAAGAAAATCGATTCCTTCTTGCGCTCCGTCCAGAGTTAAACCTCTCATCATAGAAATTAAAAGAAGTACAAACAGCATTGGCATAAGAATTTTACTTCCGCGTTCGATACCTTTATTAATTCCTGCGTAAACAATTAACATACTAACAGCCATAAACAACAAGTCGTAACCGATTATCCAATAAGGGTTGCTGACCAGACTGTTAAAATGCTCTCCGGATGAGGCAGTTTCATTATAAAGGCTGAAATTATTCATTACTGCTTCTGTAATATAACCTGTTGCCCAACCTGCTACAACGCTGTAAAACGAAAGAATTGTAAATCCTGCAATTACACCCAGAAAACCAACTAACGGCCAGAATTTTGATTTTGTAAGCGCACGGAAAGCCCCGACGGGATTTTTTTGTGAAGTCCTGCCGAGAAGGATTTCACCCATTAAAACGGGCAGACCGATTAAAGCGATGCAGATAAGGTAAACGAAAATAAAAGCCGCGCCGCCGTTTTCGCCTGCAATGTATGGGAATTTCCAAATATTACCCAAGCCGATTGCCGAACCTGCTGCCGCAAGAATAAATCCTATTTTAGAACCCCAATGTTCGCGCTTAAATTCTGCCATCCTAAACCTTTAATGATTTATGTAAATACTGTATAAACGTGAAAAAATTGCACAAAAGTACGGAGAAAATTAAGAAAAACAAAAAAGATTTAGGTTGCAAGTATTCAAATTTAAAAATATTTTTACACTAATAATTCCTTGGACAAAGTTGTCATATTATAAAAACAAAGCAGGATATTAAATGAAAAATCTTTTAATTGGAGCAATAGTATTGCTTAATCTGACTTATGGACAAATAGTTATTCAAGACAGCGTTGAAACAATTAAACCGTCCCTTACAATTTATTCTTATCCAGAAAATGCAACGGTTTATGCTAATGATTCTATACTTGGTACAACCCCGCTAAATATTCAAGAACTGAAAGCAGGTTCAAACAAAATAATTGTAAAAATTGATTCTTCAAAAAAAATGGAATATGATTTCAATTTCCCATTAAAGGAAAACCTTATAGTTCATTCGGTTTTGGAAAAGGAATATGGTTATTATACCTTTAACACAGACCCTATTGGTGCAAAAGTATTCTTGAATGATTCACTATGGGGGATTACACCGTTAAAAGTAAAAGTTCCGATTGGAAAATATTATATAAAATATGAACTGGATGGATATTCTGATTTAGATGTGTTTCTAACAATTACTTCAATTAGGCTTGACCATTTCAGAAAAATGGAACCAAAATATTCAATATTGAATATTGAAAATAAAGAAGCTATTAACCGCATTTTTATTGATGATGTTGAGTTTGATATAAATGACTTTAATGACTTGAAGTTTAATCCCAGATTATCGAAACAATTAAAAACAAATATTAGAGTGGAATTAGCTGATAAAGTTACCTTTAAAGAGGAAGATATAAGACTACAAACCGGTAATTCTTATGCCATAAGAGTTACTGATAATAATTTTTCACCATTCCCAGCTTTACGTTCAGCTTTATTGCCAGGGCTTGGTCAAATAGTTGAAGGTAAAACAACTAAAGGCATATCCATTATGTCAGGATTTGCATTAATGTCTGCATTAACAGTTTTGAGTATTGATGCTGCATCAGAAAGAAAAAACAATTTTGAAGATGCTAAAACGAATTATAGTAATGCAAAAGATATATTTAATGCAGTTAAAATGAGGGAGATTGTGACTGATACAAGAAATAGCTATGATAAATATAAAACTTTAAAACAAATATCAATATCATTATTAATCGGAGTCTATGTATATAATCTTGTTGATGTTATAATTAATGATTCGAGTGTAAAAGAAGTAAAGGTAATTAACACTAACATTAATTTTTCAAGCAATAACAATCTAACTTATTTTAATTTTAGCTATAATTTTTAATTATTGGATAACAAAATGTTAAAGAAAATTCTATTTATTGTTTTACTCGCATTTGGATCTTGCAGCGATGAATTGGATGATAGCTTGTTAAATCCGTATGATCCTAAAAGTAATAATCATATCCCATCAATTTCCGATAAGTTTCATTTCCAAGTATTGGCTGAAAATAAAATTGAAATTGAATGGGAAGATATCAGTATGGGCACTTATTCTTTTTTAATTGATAGAAGCGAAAATAATAACAATATTTATTCGAAAATAGCAACTGTTGAACCAGGGAAAAATACTTTTATAGATGAGTTTCAATTCCAAACAAATAAAAATTATTATTATAGAATTACACCGGTTGGTAAAAACACAAGTTCTAATCAATTATTCGGGATGGCAAAAATTGAATTTGATGGACCCATAATTAAAGAAAATGTTAGTATAAGTAATGACTCATTAACTTTCTCTTGGTTAAATAACTCAACTTATACTGATAAATTTATACTTGAAAGAAGTATAAATAACGGTGAATTTGAGAAAATAGCTGAATTAAATTTGGAGCAGAATAAATTTACTGAAGTTAATCTGGATACATTCAAAGTCTATTCTTACAGACTAACAGCTAACTCTAAATATAATGTATCTAATTATAGTAAAGTCCTTAAGGTCAAATATGGTACAAAAATTGACGAAATTAGCCGGAAAGATAGACAGACTAAATGGATGGGTATAAGGTTTCTTGAAAATCAAAAGGCATTTATAACGGTCAATTATTCACACTCCGGTTATGAAACCCCTGAAGGAACTATAAAAAAAATAAGTTATCCCGATTTGAATGAGATATCAAGTGTAAAATTGCCTTTTGTTAGAGGAAGTTATTATGATGAATCTTATTATGCAATCAGTAAAACAGGGAAATACATAGCTCATTTTTATTGGTTTGATTATATTGTTGATATTTTTAATTCTAATGGAGAAAATATATTTTCCTATAATGAATATAAGTTATCAGATCAAGGAGGATTTTGGTTTAATGAAGAATTAAATTATTTATATCATCTATACACTTATCAAAGTAAAAGCATTTTAAAAATATATGACTTAAACCAGCAAAAATTAATTGACAGTATTAAAATTAATGGAAGTTTTAGAGAAGCACGCTTTACTGAAGATGAGAATAAAGTAATTCTAATATCGAAAAATCAATTGAAAATTATGAATTTGCCAAGTTTTGAATTAAGCAAAACAGTCAATGTTGAGTTGAATATTGACAATATTTCCCCACCTTATTATAATTTTTGCGTAAATAAAGACGGTTCAGAGTTTGCTGTCGCAAATATATCACAAGGTAAGACCCTATTAAAAATGTATAATGAAAATTCCGGTGGTTTTATAAGTAAAGAATATGACTTAAAGCATGAATATGCTCATAATATAAAATTGAATTACAATAATACAGGTGACATTTTGTTTTTAGATAGATACTTTAATTGTATTTATACAAAAGACCCTTTGATGGATTTGAGACTTTCCAATAATAATTCAACGATTTTGGCGAACCATCAATGTTATTTTGCTCCTTATGATAAGTATATTTTATATGAAGATATGGTAAACTACTTTTATGTATTGAAAATTGAGAATTTTTGGAATTGGAAGCTTGATTAATTAATTATATAAATGGTTTCTCACTATCGCAAAACTATCATAATCCTTTTAACCCGGTAACAACAATAAAATATAGCATACCCGTAGGTGATGCAAACTTTGCATCATCTACAATTGTGAGATTGGTTGTCTACAATTTTCTCGGGTAAGAAGTTGCAATGCTTGTAAACCAGCAGCAACCCGCAGGAAATTACGAAGCGAAGTTCGATGCTTCAAATCTTTCTTCAGGCGTGTATTTGTATAAGTTGCAGACAGGTTCATATAACAAAACAATGAAAATGATTTTGATGAAATAAGGAAATACTTCCGGTTAGTTTAATAGAAAATGCTAATTTGGCTTTTAGAAAAAAGACAAAGTAAGCGGAAAAGACTAACCGGAGGTAAATATGTATACAA
>Ga0209723_1000951_pt1 | contig 49063 bp, 38 predicted proteins | sample BiotimSIPDNA_2_FD_185750 | JGI IMG/M metagenome (GOLD analysis project Ga0209723, IMG submission 185750) | Anaerobic biogas reactor microbial communites from Washington, USA - Biogas_R2 time_0 SIP DNA (SPAdes) (version 2) | ecosystem: Engineered > Bioreactor > Anaerobic > Unclassified | place... | reverse complement strand
ACACTCCAGGACTTCGCTACGCGTGGCTTTCGGGCGTCTTGTTCTCCGCGGCATTGTCTATCCCTCCACTTCGCTTTTTCCCCTATACTATCCCCGTTTGCCCTCCTGTCTAGCCAGTTTTGCTACCGTAGAAAAAAAGTGGTGGTTTTGGTGCGCGCACCAAAACCACCACTACGTTAACTATGAGGAAAAGACTACTGAGCGTAAACGACCTCACGGCTGTTGGAATCCCAACAGCCGTGAGGTCTCTGCTCCCTCTTTCTGATTTTGAGAATGTGCAAAATCTGTCTCTGCGAATCCCGTTACGCAGAGACGGTGACCGGTGGAACAGTCGTCCCGGTCGCCGTTGCGCTTGATTCAGTCGATGGCGGTGGGCATAGCCTCGTCGGCGCGCTCCATGCCGCCCTTGCCGGGATTGTAAATTAGGTTTCAGGGTAGTGGGGCGAAAAGTGTGAAACGATCTCAAAGATTCCGACAACCACGACGCTAATCAACCGGTGTGGGTAAAGACGGTAGCAAACCGGCGCGCCGGAAAATGTCTTCGGGCGGCATTTTTAGCGCATTGGCAATCGCACATAGTAGGATCAGGCGGGGCCGTTTGTGTGGATTGCAGTTCAGAGAAAAAGCGGTTTGCTAACGGAGCCGGTGTAATTGTGCTGGCTCTTTTTGCGTGTTATACTGATTGTTGGAAGGAACGTTCTGTAAAGCTCAGCCGCTACGACTCAGAAGCCGTAGCCGATGTTGGCGGGGCGATCTTGGAGGAACCGATGCCGGCGATCCCATCTGAATTGACGCAACGCTTGCGCGAGACCCTTGTGCGCTGTCCCGATCTGGAAAGCGACCGCGCCCTGCGCGCCGTCTTCGTCGATGCCCGTTTGGCCCCCTGGATCAACCGCGTTCCCGAAAACACCCCCGATCGCGCCACGCGCGTGAACCTGCTCATCGCGGCGCTCTGCGATCAGACCGCTGCCAACGGCGACAACGCGCTCGTCCTCCTCCTGTACGTGCTGGCGGAGAACACCCCTGGCGGCGACGCTTTGCATGGCGAACTCGCTCAACTGGCGGCTGAACTCCAAGCCTGCCCGCCCACGGCCCTCGCTTCCCTGGCTCTGCCTGTTGCCGGCGCTGTTCCCTTCGTCCAAATCGAGCAGCAGGTCGCACAACAGATCAACATCGATCACCTGGTGCTCAATGTGGGGCAACCTGCTCCACAATCCGCTGCTGTTCCTTTTCAAACCCTGAACCCGCCGGACCCGTTTATCGACCGCGTGGCCCTCCGCGAGTTGTTGAACGCGCAGCTTCGCGCTGGCGGCGCGCATCTTCTCAGCGGTATTGGCGGCGTTGGAAAGACCGCGCTGGCGCTGCGCGTGGCACAGGACCTCATTGACGCGCGCGCTTTCCCGGACGGCGTCCTCTGGATTCCCCTCGAAGGCGCGCCTACCGCCGATATGGCCGCTGCCTGGATTCTCGCCGCCTTCGATAGGCGCAGCGAACCCGATCCCCTGGGCGCGCTGGCCGGCCTCCTGCGCACCCGCCGCCCGCTCCTCATCCTCGACAACGCCGAGTCCGCCAAAGACACCGCCGACGCCCTGCTGGCGCGCCGTGGCCAGGCTGCCGTCCTCGTCACCAGCCGCGATGTCACCGTGGGCCTCCAGGCTATCCCCGACGTCCTTACCGATCTGGCGCCTCTGGAGACGCCCGATGCCGTGCTGCTCCTGCGCGCGCGGCTTGGCGACGTTCCCGCTTCTGAGACTGCCTCCGCAGCCATCGCCGAGCTGGCGGGCGGCTTGCCCCTAGCTCTGACGCTGGCCGCGGCTTTTATCACCCGCCGTCTGCGTCGCGAGCGCGACCCGCTGGCGGCCTACCTCGACCGCCTGCGCCGTCACGGGTTGGCGGCCCTCGAATTCGGCGAGCGCCGCGACGCCAGCGTGCGCGTCACCTTCGACTTGAGCTGGCAGGCCCTGACCCCCGGCGCGCGCGATGCTTTGGGTGCGTTGGCTCTCATTCCCGGCGACAGTGCCGATATGACCGCGCTTCAGTCGGCGCTGCAGACTGACACGCTAACCCTTGAGTCCCTGCTGTGGCAACTCAGCGATGCCTCCCTGCTCATCCAGACCGGCGAGCGCTACAGTCTGCACCCGCTCTTGCGCCATTACACCGTCCAGCAACTCCCGGCGGAACAGGCCGCGACCTACCGCGCTCGTCTTTACAACTACTACCTTGCCTATGCTCAGGAACACGCTGTCAACGCCGGACAATCCGACTACGCGCCGCTGGAAACCGAACGCGACAACGTGCTGGGCGCGATGGCCTGGGCCTGGGAGCGCGAAGACTGGCCAGCCGTCATCGCCTTTGCGGAGGCCGTGTACGATTATCTTCACCTGCGCGGGTATGCGCAGGCGTGGCGCGAGCGCGCGTCCTGGCGCTTACACGCCGCGCGTCAGCTTCACGACAATGGCGAAATTGCGCACGCTCTCCTGCGATTGGCGGAGGTGCACCGGCAGCACGCTGAGTACGCGGAGGCGCGGGTGTGTCTGGAAGAAGCCCTGACACTCTATCGCGCCGGCGGCGACCGCCTGGGCGAAGCTAACGTCCTCAAGAGCCTGGGGGATGTGCATCTGACTTTGTCTGCGTATGGGGAGGCGCGAGCGTGCTATGAGAATGCGCTGCCCCTGTATCGCGCCCTTGACGAGCGTTTGGGCGAAGCCAACGTCCTGCGCAGCCTGGGGGACACGCACACGCATCTGTTTGCGTATGAGGAGGCGCGGGTATACTACGAAGCCGCTTTGCCGCTTTACCGCGCGATCGATGACCGTCTGGGCGAAGCCAATGTCCTGGCGAGCCTGGGGGATATGCACGCCGGGCTGGATGAATACGCGGAGGCGCGGGAGTGTTATGACGCTGCCCTGCTGCTCTACCGCGCCGTCGGTGCCCGTTTGAGTGAGGCCAACACGCTGCTTTCTCTGGGAGACATTCACGCTATGCTGGATGAACCCGAGGTGGCGCGGGCGTGCTATGAAAACGCCTTACCTCTCTACCAGGCCACCGGCGACCGTCTGGACGAAGCCAATGCCTTGCGTAGTCTGGGCAGCTTACACGCTGGCCTGGGCGAATATGCGGCGGCGCGTGGATACTACGAGAGCGCTTTAGCCCTCTCCCAGGCCATAGGCAACCTTCTGGGTGAAGCCAACGCCCTGCGCAGCCTGGGGGATGCGCACTTTGCGATGGATGCCTGTGGGGAGGCGCGGGTGTGCTATGCCGCCGCCCTGCCGCTCTACGGCGCCATCGCGGACCGTCTAGGCGAAGCCAATGTCTATCGCAGCCTGGCGGATGTGGAGTATTACATGGAAAACTATACCGAAGCCGATGTCCTCTACCATCAAGCGTTGGACGCCTACAGAGTCGCAGGTATTCCCTTTAACATCGCCTATACGCTCCAGTATCTTGGTCACATCGCTTTCATCACCGGCAATCTCACCCAGGCCCGCGCTTATTACGGCGAAGCCCTGGAGCTTTTCACCCGTATCGGTTCGCCCCTCGCCGCCGAGGTTCAGACCGACCTGGATGCATTATGATCACTTATACCAATCGCAAAGACGTCACATACACGCTCTGCAAAGGCGTCACCAAGACCGGCAAACCGCGCTACTTCTTTGCGCGCGAGCCGCAGGGTGAGTTGGTGGAAGCCATTCCCGAAGGCTACGAAATTCGGGAGAGCGTCAACGGCGTCGTCTCGTTGGCGAAAGTGCGTCCTGGTTACATTCTGGCCGAGGAAGTGGCAGTCGTGGCCGCTGCCATTCAACGGCATCCCCGCGGTCGTAATTACCGTATGGACGTAAAACCGGATCGTATCGACATCTACGAACTGGTGGGTGGGGGTATGGATGAAGTCTTGGCTATCTTCGATGACGTGCTAACTCCTGAATTGCTGACTGAGTTCCGCGCCGACCGGGAGCGTTACGGGCAGTATACGGCGGAGATGCGCTTCATCCTCACCGACGCAGAACAACGCCTGTTCCGCGCCGAGCGGATGTGCTACCGCAGTAGCGTGGATGGTTGGCGGCCGTTGCGCGTCATCGGAAGAGCGCCCATCGAACACTTGGCCCGGCGCTTAGTGCCTACTTTGGGTACAGACGCGTTTTTTGAACTCTATTGAGAGGGAGGAACAAAGCGTACAATCGTTTTTCCGCTTGCACCCTGCAACTTTCCATACTATACTTACCCCTGAAACAAAACACAGCCCCGCGGTGCTTGCACACTCGGGGCTTCGACCAACGGCGATGAGCGCGCCGTCGTGGGCATAAGCATACCACACCCGCCCCCGCGCGTCAATGCGGCTCAGAAGCCGACGCCGGGGGCGTTTTTGATTTTATGGGACACGCTATGAGCAAACCGAAGAAGAAACAGTACTACGTTGTTGTTGCTGGACGCAACCCCGGTATCTATACCCGCTGGTTTGGTGAAGATGGTGCGGCAGACCAGGTAGAAGGATTCCCCGAAGCGATTTATAAAGGTTTTTACACGCGTGAGCAAGCAATGGACTGGCTCAAACAATTCGGTGAAGAGACGTTAAGCAAACTCGCGCCAAACCTGCTAGATTTACTCGATCCCATACAACCGACCGAAGTACAAGAACTCAGCCTGGAAAACATGCTGCAAGCCGGCAAAGTCGTGATTTTCACCGACGGTGGCGCAATCGATAATCCAGGCCCCGGTGGATATGGCGTCATCCTGCTTTACAAAGAACACAGACGCGAACTGTCGGAGGGTTTTCGCCGTACCACCAACAATCGTATGGAACTATGGGCTTGCATCGCCGCTTTGAGAGCTTTGAAGAAATCGTGCGATGTCATCCTGTACAGTGATTCGAGTTATGTCGTCAATGGCATCACTCAAGGCTGGGCCAAACGCTGGCAAGCCAATGGCTGGATGCGCACCAAAGAAGATAAAGCCGAGAACGTCGACTTGTGGGAACAACTCTTGGACTTGTGCTCGCGCCATACAGTCACCTTCAGGTGGGTCAAAGGCCATGCCGGCAACGAATACAACGAACGCTGCGACCAACTCGCTACTCAGGCTGCATGCAGTAAAGCGTTGCGAATAGACGAAAGCTATGAACAAGGGCGAACACAAACACCTACGTTATCTTTGTTTTCATCAACTTGACGCCCTCTATATTCGTAACTCGTAATCGAGATCGAAGCTCGATTACGACTTACGATTACGATTACGATAACAATTACGATTAGAAATCACGGATCACGGATCACGAGTTACGATTATGACAGAACAATTCTTTGACCAACCCATTCTCAACTCACCCTACGCCTATCCCGCCCGTCACTGGGAACTGGACATGGACGGCCAACCCACCGGCCATATCCTCGATCGTCGCCGCCCTGCCGACTTTATCTCCCCCGTCCCCAAACCCAAAAAGCGCCGGCGCGCTGAGGGGGAGCAGTTGGGCCTGGGCCTGACGAGCACTGCCGGCTTCACGGTGACGGTGGATGGCAAAACGGAAGCCTACGATCCCACTGAATTCATCCAGGCTGTCCGTCAACAGGTGGACCAATGGCGCGCGCTTTCCAATCCGCAGGATTGGAAAGTGACGCCCGAGACCGCCCGCTTGCTCCAACACTGGCGTACGCATCCTTTCCCGGGCCTGCGCCCCTTCTTCTGCCAGATCGAAGCCGTCGAAACCGCGATCTGGCTTACCGAAGTCGCGCCGCAACTCGGCGCGCGCGGGCAGCGCTTTCTCGATCATCTTCAAAGCGCCAACGAACAGGCCAATCCCGAACTCCTGCGCACTGCGTTCAAACTGGCCACCGGCGCGGGGAAAACGTTGGTCATGGCGATGCTCATCGCCTGGCAGACGATCAACGCGGTGCGCCACCCGCAGAGCCGCCGCTTTACGCGCGGCTTTCTAGTCGTCACGCCCGGCATCACCATCCGTGACCGGCTGCGCGTTCTCTATCCCAACGACCTCGACAGTTACTATGCCACCCACGAACTGATTCCCGGCGACCTTCTGCCCGATCTGGGTCGCGCCAAAATCGTCATCACCAACTTCCACGCCTTCAAACTCCGCGAGCGGATGCAACTCGCGGCTGGCAATCGCCGGCTTCTGCAAGGCCACGGCCCGGAACTCAACACCCTGGAAACCGAAGGCCAGATGCTCCAGCGCGTCATGCCCGATCTGATGGGGATGAAAAACATCCTCGTCCTCAACGACGAGGCCCACCATTGCTACCGCGAACGGCCCGACAATCAGGACCTTGACGACCTGGAAGCTGAGGAAAAAGAGGCCGTCGAGAAGGAAAACGAGGCCGCCCGCCTGTGGATCACCGGCCTCGAGATCGTCAAACGCAAATTGGGCCACACCGCCGTCTTCGACCTTTCCGCCACCCCCTTCTTCCTCAACGGTTCCGGCTACGTCGAAGGGACGCTCTTCCCCTGGGTCGTCAGCGACTTCTCCTTGATGGACGCCATCGAGTGCGGCATCGTCAAGCTGCCCCGCGTGCCGGTATCCGACAATATTCCTGGCGGCGACATGCCCAAATTCCGCAACCTGTGGGAAAACATCCGCGACAAAATGCCCAAGAAAGGGCGCGGCAAAATCGCCCAACCTCTCGACCCTCTGAGCTTGCCTGCCGAACTGCAAACCGCGCTTCACGCGCTCTATGGCCACTATGAAAAGACCTTTGCAAGCTGGGATCAGGCCAAGATCACTGTCCCGCCCGTCTTCATCGTCGTCTGCCAGAACACCGCCATCTCCAAACTCGTCTACGACTTCATTTCGGGCTTTCACCGCACCGGGCCGGATGGCGCGCCATCAGATGGCGCAACCACCGTCTACCACGAGGGCCGTCTGGCCCTTTTTCGCAACTTTGACCAACAGGGCAACCGCCTCCCGCGCCCGAACACGCTCCTCATCGACAGCCGGCAGCTCGAATCCGGCGACGCCCTCGATCCTGACTTCCGCGAGATGGCCGAAGACGAAATCGAACGCTTTCGCCGCGAAATCATCGAGCGCAGCGGCAACCCCGCCGCTGCCGACACCATCACCGACCAGGACCTGCTGCGCGAAGTGATGAACACGGTGGGCAAGGTCGGGAGACTGGGCGAACCGGTGCGCTGCGTCGTCTCGGTCTCGATGCTCACCGAAGGCTGGGACGCCAATACCGTCACCCACGTCCTGGGCATCCGCGCCTTTGGCACGCAACTGCTCTGCGAGCAGGTCGTCGGGCGTGCTTTGCGTCGCCAATCCTACGATCTCAACGAGGCGGGACTGTTCAACGTCGAATACGCCGACGTCCTGGGCATTCCCTTTGACTTCACCGCCCGCCCGGTGGTCGTCAAACCCAAAGCGCCGCAAGAGACTGTCGCCGTTCACGCCGTGCGGCCCGACCGGGATCACCTGGAAATACGCTTCCCGCGCGTCACCGGCTACCGCGTGGAACTGCCCAACGAGCGCCTCACCGCGCAGTTTACCCAGGATTCCGTGTTGGAATTGACCCCGCTGCTCGTCGGCCCCTCGATCACCCGCAACGAGGGCATCATTGGCGAAGGCGTGGATTTGACTGTGAAGCATCTCAGCGAGATACGCCAATCCACTATCCTCTATCATCTGACCAAACACCTGCTCTACACTCACTACCGCGACCCCGGCGAGGAGCCCAAGCTGCACCTCTTTGGACAACTCAAAAGCATCGCCCGGCAATGGCTTGAAGGCGGCTACTTGCATTGCACCGGTGGAACTTACCCGGCTCAACTTCTCTACCAGGAGATTGCGGATATGGCCTGCCAGCGCATCAAAGCCGCGATCACCGCGTCCATGGTCGGCGAGCGGCCCATCAAGGCGCTCATCGATCCTTACAATCCCAGCGGATCGTCCGCCTACGTCAACTTCATCACCTCCCATAAAACGCGTTGGAAGACCGATCCGCGCCGCTGTCCCATCAACTGGGTCGTCTGCGATAGCGATTGGGAAGCCGAATTCTGCCGCGTCGCCGAGGCTCACTCGCGCGTCCGCTCCTATGTCAAGAACCAGGGGCTGGGACTCGAAATCCCCTATCTCTACAAAGGTATCCCGCGAGCCTACATTCCCGACTTCATCGTCCAGATTGACGACGGCCGCCCCGATCTGCTCAACCTCGTCGTCGAAATCAAGGGGCTGCGCGGCGAGGATGCGAAAGATAAGGCCACCACCATCCGCACCTACTGGATTCCCGGCGTCAACAATCTGGGCACCTTCGGACACTGGGCGTTTGCGGAATTTACCGCGGTGTTTGAAATCGAAGCGGAGTTTGATAAGTTGATAAAATCGCTATCTCAATCGTAATCGTCATCGTCATCGTAACTCGTCATCGAGATTCGATTACGAATGGCGATGACGATTGTGGAGGGGAAATGGTGGTTTTCAACCACGAGAAGCTTGACGTTTATCGCGCGGCGCTAGAGTATGTGGCCTACGTTCACCGTCTCGCCAAACGTCTGACCGGCCACCACCGCCACGCGCGTGACCAATTGCTGCGCGCCGCGCAATCCATCGTGTTGAATATCGCCGAAGGCAACGGGAAGACCGGCGAGGCCGACCGTCGCCGCTACTTCGATATCGCCTGCGGCTCAGCGCTGGAATGTGCTGCAACTCAGGATGTGTTGGAAGTCAGCGGCGCACTTACCGCCGAAGAAAACCAGGAACCAAAACAGCTTTTGCATCGGATCGCATCGATGCTGTACAAAATGCACTAAAAATCGTAATCGTAACTCGTCATCGTAATCGTCATCGAGATCGATTTTCGATTACGATGACGATGACGAATGACGATGACGATGAAGAGAGGAAGAGTATGGCCCGTAAACAATCGAAAATCGTAGAAACCCTCCGCCACGCCGACGCCGGGCGGTTGAATATCCCCACCGCGGAATACCAGGCGGTGATGGCGGACGAGGACAAAGCCCCCATCCAACTCGCCTACGAACGCCGCAACCGCGACCTCGACCCCCAACTCGTCTGGCGCGGCAAGGATGAACAGGACTGGTCCGACCTCGTCGTGCCCGCCCCGCCGCTCTACATCCAGGAGAAGGTGCAGCCTAAAGTCCTCATCGACGATCTCCTGAGCGAGAGCGCCGCCCGCGCCGAGGCAGAACGGGCGGACGCCGGCATCCTTGCCCAACTCGACCTCTTCGCCGACTTCAACGGCCTGCCCGCCGGCGCCGACGCCACCGATTTTTACCGGCACGAGGGCAACTGGTCCAACCGTATGATCCTCGGCGACAGCCTGCAGGTGATGGCCAGCCTGGCTGAACGCGAGGGCTTGCGCGGGCAGGTGCAGTGCATCTACATCGACCCGCCCTACGGCATCAAATTCAACTCCAACTTCCAATGGTCCACCACCAGCCGTGACGTGAGGGACGGCAAGAGTGACCACATCACCCGCGAGCCGGAACAGGTGAAAGCCTTCCGCGACACCTGGCGCGACGGCATTCACTCCTACCTCACCTACCTGCGCGACCGCCTCACCGTGGCCCGCGACCTGCTGGCCGAGTCCGGCTCGATCTTTGTACAGATCGGGGATGAGAATGTGCATCGGATTCGGGCGTTGATGGATGAAGTGTTTGGGGATGAAAATTTCGTCAGTATGATTTCCTTTCAAAAAACAAGTTATGCTACAGCGGACTTCCTTCCCAGTATTTTTGACCGAATCATTTTCTACGCCAAAAACAGCGCAAAGATGAAGTATCGAAAGATCTATCGAGAGCGTGAATTTGATAGTGAAGATGATTTCGAATCGCGTGATTTAGCTTCTGCTGGTGCCGGTGCAAGTACTTTCGTTTTTGAGTTTCAGAAGACCGGTTTTCATCCCGGAAGTAATCGTCATTGGAAAACACAAGTTGAGGGTTTAGTCCGTGCTGCTAAAGCGGATCGATTATTCAAAGCCACGAACAGCTTAAGGTATAAAAGATACAATCGAGATTTTAGTATCACGGAGTTTCACAATACCTGGACAGATACAATAGTTGGCAGTTTTCATGAACCGCGCAGGTATGTTGTAGAAACAAGCCCCAAAGTCATCCAACGTTGCATCCTTATGACCACCGACCCCGGCGACCTTGTCCTTGATCCCACCTGCGGCAGCGGTACCACAGCCTACGTTGCCGAGCAATGGGGTCGCCGCTGGATCACGATTGATACCTCCCGCGTGGCTCTCGCATTAGCGAGAGCACGCATTATGGGCGCGCGCTATCCCTACTACCTCCTGGCGGATTCCAAAGCCGGGCAGCTCAAAGAAGCGGAAGTCACCCACACCGCGCCTTCCACTGCCCCCACCTACGGCAACATCCGTCACGGCTTCGTCTACCAGCGCGTGCCGCACATCACGCTTAAGGCCATCGCCAACAACGTCGAAATCGACGTCATCTGGGAACAGTACCAGCAGACGCTCGAACCGCTGCGGGAACAACTCAACGCCGCCCTGGGCGTCAACTGGGAAGAATGGGAAATACCCCGCGAACTCCAAAATCCAAAATCAGAAATCCAAAATCTCCACCGCCAATGGTGGGAGGCGCGGATTGCGCGGCAGCGGGAGATTGATGCTTCGATTGCGGCGAAGGCCGACCAGGAATATCTTTACGATCAGCCCTACGAGGATAACAAAATCGTGCGCGTCGCCGGGCCGTTCACCGTCGAAAGCCTCTCCCCGCATCGCGTCCTCATCGTGGACGAAAACGAAGAACTGCGGCCTACCGGCAAATTTATCGAAGAAGAACGCGAAGTCTACCACGACGACTTCGCCGCTATGATCCTCGAAAACCTGCGCGCCGCCGGCGTCCAACAGGCGCACAAACAGGATCGCATCACCTTCACCGCGCTCACCGGCTGGCCTGGTAGTTACATCTGCGCCGAGGGCCGCTATATGGAAAGTGAGAAGGAACGGCGCGCCGGTGTCTTCATCGGTCCCGAGTTCGGCACCGTCTCCCGTCCCGATCTCGTCGCCGCCGCCCGCGAAGCTGCCGACGCCGGATTCGACGTCCTCATCGCTTGCGCCTTCAACTACGACGCCCACTCCGCCGAATTCGAGAAGCTGGGCCGCATCCCCGTCCTCAAGGCCCGGATGAACGCCGAACTCCACATGGCCGACGCCCTCAAGAGCACAGGCGGTGGCAACCTCTTCGTCATCTTCGGCGAACCGGACATTGAAATTCTTGACGCTGCGGACGGCGAGATGCAGGTCAAAATCCGTGGCGTCGACGTCTTTCATCTCCCTCAAGACCACGCTGAAGGCCGAAATCGACCAGGAAGCGTGGGAGAGCCTGCACAGCGATCTATCGCGCCCGTTCCCCAAACCGAGCACCGGGCGGATTGCGGTGAAGGTGATCAATCACCTGGGGGATGAGGTGATGAAGGTGTTTAGTGTGGGGTGAAACTGGGAAGTATATGAAATCATTCACCAATTTGTTTGTGTGATCAATCCCTTTGAAGAATAATAGGTTCAGAATAATCCAGGACAGGGTTTGTTATGTCTAGTCTGCGTGATATCATCAACCAAGCCATCGACCAGAAACGTGTCATATCGATAGAGTACAATGACTATCACGGAAATCTGACGAGCCGTCGGATAACTCCATTGCGATGGGTGACATTCGACCGTTTTGAGGCTTTTTGTCATTTACGGAATGATGAACGTGAATTTCGGATTGATAGAATCCTTCAGATCCAGATTGAAAATGATCCTTCAGGTGATTCTATCATTACCGCATCTAGCCAATCGCCCGTAGAAAGCACAGTAGAACTCGTTTCCACCACACCGTTCACTCGTAGCAGGACGACAAAAGGGCAAAGGAGACAACGCACTGCTATCAACGCAACAAAGATGCCGAAGCAACCAATTACCAAAGTGGAAACTGGAGAACATTGGGCGGATCTTGTGCATTATTACACGGAGTGTCTAGTTCGCGAGAATCGTCAGCAATATGTGATTAATAATGAAACACACGCTCGATACTTTCTCTCCACTGATATCCAAGGAGTGTACGAATTCTTTGAGGGACGGACCGAATTCCAGTTGCAGGTTGATAGCTCAAATCGTTTACATCCTTTAGCTCAGTTTATTGATGCTGGCAAGAACCGACCCGGTCAGCAGTTATGCCTGGGTTATCCCGTTTTCGTTGTTGACCGAACCCGTTTAGCCCCTCTCATTGTTTCATCAGTGACCATTGAGCACTCGCCGGAGCAGCTCTCTCTATCGGCTGATGAACCATCACCTAGCTATGCTGCGCTGAGTGCCTTTCAAATCAAAGACGAGGAGATAGCTAGTCTATTGATCGAGTGCAGTAAAGCCCAACCCCGTCAAGGTCAGACTCTGCCTGAAGCATGGGAGGAATTTCTCTTCAATCGACTCTCCGAATTCGTGGGACACCCGCTGCAACAATTGAGTTGGAATGGTAAAGGTACTCTCCCTTTCATACCAGAGACTTTGCTAACCGTGCCCTGTTTATTTTGGGTTCGCAGTGAGATTACCACAAACTTGATAAACGAATTGCACGAGTTGGCCAGTCCCCGAATATGGAACTTGGCTTCAGCTTCGCTAAAGCGATTGTTTGACAAGGTACCTGAACATAACTACCCGGCAGCGCCACCTTTGACTTTGGATGAGGGTGTTTATGTCACTGAAGTCAATGAAGAACAGCGCCAAGCAATTGCAGCGATGCGTTCGGAGGATCTAACCGTTGTGACTGGACCGCCTGGAACAGGCAAATCTCAACTAGTGCTCAATATCATTGCCCACGCTGTGGTACATGGCCAGTCTGTGTTGTTCGCAAGCCGCAACAACGAAGCTGTTAACGTCGTTATGAATCGACTGAAGGAGGAACTGAAATTCACTGGGGCCATCCGCACGGGAAATAAACAGTATCGCCCTGTCGCGGCACGCGATATGGCAGCGGCGCTCGATCTGGTCACAGCAGTTGGTAAGCCGCCCTCGACTGCTTCGCTGCGCGAGAAGTATCGGAGGACAAGGAGCGAACTGCAAGATACTATTGAGAAATTATACCAAGTGAGAGAATTAGCTGGTCTTTTGAAGTCCTACGACAATGAACGCCAAGACCTGGCCTCACTGTTACCCAGACCCGTGCTCAAGATCGCAGAATCTTGTGTCCCATCGTTTCGTCAGGAGGAGGCAGAACAGCTTGAAATAACCCTATCCACACTTCTTACACTAAGCCTGCGAATCAAGGAAGAAGCAACGCAACTAAAAAACGAGTTAGTGAGTGTGGTCAGTAAAGAAGACGGACAGAATACACCCGTCGCTGCCTTGTATGCCTTTGAGAGACAATGGGGAGCCTTTGGAGGAAGGTTTTTGCATCCTGGTCAGCTCGAAACACTGGATGACTTGCAGACCTATGCGCAAACCTGGCTTGCTCTGTTGCCAGCGCTCGATATTCAGTGCCGCGTGACAAAGTTGCAACAGCAGTATCTCAATATACATTCGGTCAGCTTGCAGTATCAAGAGAAAGTACCTCTGGAATTGATTGGCCAGATCAAAGCCACTGCGCGTGAACGCACAACACAAAAACTGCTCGCTTTGGTCCATGAGGCAAAACATTTGAACGAGCGATGCGTTGCACTTGCCGACAACAGATTACCCTTCTGGGAAAAGGTCCTGGCACAATTAGGTTTAGCCAGTCCTGTCAAGAAGACGCTCAAACACTTTGCACTTGTCCGAGATGCAATCGGGTTGGAATGGAATCCCTGGTCTATAGAACAAAAACCGACAACAGCAGAAGTAGTTTCCGCCTGTCGAGGGCTAGTGGCGTTTATCCAAAGCTGTGCGCTCCAAAGTCGGATAGACGGTTTACAGAATGCTTTGGAAAGCGAGCGGCAAGAGCTTGACAGCGCGCTTCAATCCCTACCTCAAACGCTTCAGGAGGACGTTCGCAGACTTGAATTACCAAGTTCAGAATCGGATTCTCTTCGCGAGCAGATCAATCTCATTTTAGTGCGCATAGATGAGTTGATCAATCGCCGTGATCAATTGGCTGTGCGTGTGAATGCAAAACTAGACGAGAATGAGGATTCGTTGGTAATACTTGAATCCTTGAAGGCAACACCTGCTAGCAAAGACAAGCGTCTGTGGACCCTCAGAATTCCTGCCTATATCGAGGTTGTTATCTCTCATTTAACCAAGTGGCGGAACCTGATCTCACTTTGGAAAACAGAAGAAGTTATACGTGAAACACAGAGGCAATTGGAGGCATTGCCGTCTGAGGACGAGTTGGTAACTTTGGCGAAGGATTTGGAACGCAAGAAGACGGAAGCCGGCACTAGGATCATAGGTGCGCGTTGGCTTGAACACGCCAAAGGATTGGATACCACGACCTTGCAGAAAGCACGTGATTACGCTTCGGCAAGTCAACAGTTAGCCGAGGGATATGATTCATCCAAATATGGCTATCTGAAAACTACAACCGAGGACAGTCTACAAGCTGTTCTGCAGGTGTTTCCTGTATGGGCAACCACCAATCTCTCTACCAAGACGAATTTCCCTTTGACAGCTGGATTGTTCGATGTCGTCATCATTGATGAGGCATCGCAATGTGATATTCCTTCAGCTTTGCCGCTCCTCTATCGAGCAAAGCGGGCGATCATCATCGGAGATGCGAATCAGTTACGGCACGTCGCAACCCTCTACAAGGATTCCGACTATAAATCAGCAAGTGACTGGGGAATAGCGCCAGAGGCTTTCCTGTATAACGACCACTCATTATTCGATATCGCTGCACGCAGCGTCGGTGCATGCCCTGGAACTCTAATGTTACGAGAGCATTACCGATCTGACCCACAGATCATTGAATTCTCCAATGAGGAGTTCTATAACCATCAATTAGTTATTCGCACTGACCTATCTCTCCGCGGCATACCACAATCTTTTCTGGACAGAGGTTGTGGCGCATTCTGGCTACACCGGGAAGGTATGGCGGAACATCCTTCTGGAGGTAGTGCTTTCAATTTAGAGGAACTTAAGGCCTTGCAGGAACTCGTCCCATCGATTATAGAAGCAGTGGACCAACACGAGAAATCTGATCGACAACATGGCTATCAGTTTAGCATCGGGATCGTTACACCATATCGAGAGCAGGCCAAACGAATTAGAACATGGGTATCACAAGCTTTTGGCGACAACGACCGGATCATAGTGGGGACAGCACATACCTTTCAGGGCAACGAGCGAGATATCATGATTTTCTCGCCTGTTCTTGCGCCTGGCCTGTCTGACGGTAGTCGCAACTGGCTGGACAACACAGCCAATCTGTTAAACGTAGCGATCACGCGGGCACGCGCGCAGCTTGTCATCGTTGGACATTGGGACTATTGCCGTAGTCTCCCACCCTCAAGCAAGTACTATCGCTTAGCCTGCTACGTCGGAGACCGGCTTGGACATCGAGTAGAAAACACCGTTGATCTTCCTTTTCTTGGTGGCAAGCGGGAGGATATTGTTGGCACTCTTACAGGTGATAAGCACAGCAGAACCACCTTGCGCAGGTTTATCGCATCTTGCAAGGAATTTGTATGGTGGGTAGACCCATACTTGCAGAATCACATATTCGATTTCTTTCTAGATGTATTCCAGCACCCTGGGGTCGATATTCGCGAGGTGAGATTGTTGACTTCAAGTGAACAATCTGAAGCCTCCGACTTAAGTAAGCCGGCACTGGACCGGGACAAAGCTCGAGTCGTAATAGGGGAGCTTGCTAGCCGTGGCATAAGGTTTGAGGTGAGGCTAATGCCAAAGAAGGAATTGCCTCATGACCGGTTTCTATACAGCGTTGGACAGTCTATTAATATGCCACCATTTGGTGGTGCATACGGGGACCATAAACACGTAAGTGAGTACACGCTTTCTGAGACCCGGTCGGATTTCTTTGACGAATACTGGGAACGGGCAAGACCAATCTAGATAATTCGTTTATAACATCTACAGTAGGAGGAAATCATGACGATTCACCTCTCTGCACGTCTAGCCTGGCACGATAGCGGCTGGAACGGTCGCATTTGCCGCCAACCTCATCTCAACGCCTCGTGCATCGTGCAAGAACAAATCCGCGATGGTCGCAACGACGACCGGGAGCGCGAATACGCCGGTGTCCCCCTGGCTGATCTGCCTGGCTGGTTGCCCCCTTGCTGCCGGGATACCGCTGCCTACTCCGAACGTAGCTTCACCTATGTCCATCGTGATCCACTCGACCGCTCATTCCTAAGTTCTACAACGGAGGAACTGCCTCCTTACGTGTGTCTACCTGCGCCCTATCGCTGGACGTTGGAAGGGAACTTCCGCGATATTTGCGAGGCGGAAGGTCTCAACATTCGTGGCCCGAACGATCCCAACAAAACCCTGGGATGGGTATACGAACCTGACCGGCAGATTGCACTGCTCAATCACTTCTGGGGTAAGTTGAAGGAAGGCGAAGGTCAGGCGCTCATCTTCTACTACGTCAACCGTGGCAATCCGGTGGATGAGAGCATCGCGCGTCTTTTGGTCGGGGTTGGCCGGCTGGATAAGATCGGGCCGCAACTGTATTTCGAAGGCACGGACCCCAAAGACCCTGACGCGCGTCGCTATCCTGTATGGACGCGCGCAGTCACCCAGGACTTCCCGGCTCAAGGATTCCGCTTACCCTATCAGGAATACATCGACGCCGGCCAGGACCCCCGTGCGATTGCCTGCACGGTTCCCAAAAACGCAATGTTGCCGTTCTCCTACGTAGGCGAACACGTTAGCGACGATATCGCCGTTGGGATTCTTGAACGACTGATCCAATCGGTGCAACAAGTAGAGCAGGATGGCATCGCTGCTGGCGATTGGTCTCAGCATCTGGTGTGGCTCAATGATCGTCTGGCCGATGTGTGGCAGGGGCGCGGTCCTTTCCCCGGCATCGGCAGCGTCTTGCAATACCTCGGTTTTGCGCGTGGGACGGCATTCCACCGCATCGAACTGCGCGACTTTGTCCGCAAGAATCAGAATCCGTGGGACTACGTCCAGGCCATTCTGGACGGACGCGCCAATCCACCGCAAAACTACGCCGCCGATCTGACCACAGCACGCCGTCGCTGGCAGGCTCTCAAGAGCAATCCGGCGCGCATCGGCCTTTTGCATCAGCTCGTCCGTTTTGAACTGACCCCGGAACAGGTGCGCCGTATCTGCGATCCTGATGATCGCGCCAACGCCGGCATCGTCGCGGACGAGGGAACCTTGATCGCGAACCCGTACCTGATCAGCGAACTGGACCTCGGCAGCGCTACCTCAGAGCCGGTCGCGTTGGATGTCATCGACCACGGGATGTTGCCTGAAGGAGATGCCGCGATCTTCATTCCTCGAAACGAGATCGTCACCCACGACGACACCCGCCGGGTGCGGGCTATTGCTGTGGACGTGTTGAACGAAGCCTCCAACGACGGCGACACATTACTCACGCTCACCGATCTCCTGGATCGCATCCGCGCGCGCTTTCCAGACTGTCGCGCCTGCAAACCGGATCGTGATATTTTCATTGCTGAGGCTGATTCCCACCGTGAACGCTTATGGTTGGCCCTGGAAGACACCCCCAAACTGGCCGCGCTGCACAACCTGCACGATCTGGAGCAATTGATTGCCGATACATTGCGCCGCAGGATGAAACGTCACAACGCCGATCCGGACCCACCGATTGACTGGCATCAAGCATTGGTAGCGCGCTTCGGTGAACCGCAAACCGAGCGCGAGACCGCTGCACTGACTGAGAAAGCCGCCGCGCTGGGTGTTCTGTTCCGCGAGCGGGTCAGCGTGTTGATGGGCAGCGCCGGAACCGGCAAAACCTCGGCCATCAAAGTCTTCCTGGAACAACTGGATCGTGCGGAAGGCCAACAAGGTGTCTATCTGCTGGCCCCCACCGGCAAAGCCCGCGTGCGGCTCTCCACTGCCACCAAGCGCAATGCGTTCACCATTCACCAGTTCTTGCTCAAACAAGAATGGTTCCTGCCTGAAATCTTCGTCCTCAAACGGGAGGGCGGAGGAACGGCCAGCGTGCCCACCGTCATCATCGACGAGTGTTCCATGGTGCCCACCGATTTATTGGGCACACTCTTCAAGGCGCTGGATTTGGGCCACGTCAAACGCCTTATCCTGGTAGGCGATCCCAACCAACTGCCACCCATCGGCCCTGGTCGTCCATTTGTGGATATTATCGCCTGGCTGCGTGCAGAATCCCCGCACAGCATCGCTACCCTCCGCACCACCATGCGCACCGCCGATGAAGCCGATATGCCGTTGGGCAAGAGCCGTGCCCTGGCCTTTGCCGATGGCTATCGCAGCGATAGCGTGAATCCTGCCGATGACGAAATCCTGGCCGAGTTAGCCCAGGGCCAAAACCGTGACGACCTCGAAGTCCACTTCTGGAATGACACCGATGAACTAATGGACATCCTGAATGGGCGGCTGCGTGATCTGCTGCATATCGGCGCTGCCGGAGATTATGCCAGCTTCAACGCTTCTCTGGGGATAGGGGAAAAACCCTGGCAACAATCGGAATGGAAGACAGCCGAACGCTGGCAAATTCTCAGCCCGCTGCGTATCCAACCTTTTGGCACAGAGGAACTAAACCGGCAGATACAGGCCGCTTACAAAGGCGGTTTGATCCGCAAAGCCCAACAGCGATGGAGCAAATCACCCCGGCCGTTTGGTGATCAACAGATCGTCTACACCGACAAGGTCATTCAAGTGATCAACAAGCGTCTCAATGGTTGGCCTCGTAATCCCTTGCCTTTGGATTACGTCGCCAATGGCGAAATCGGCATCGTGACGACTGCCAACAAATCCGATAAGGGTGAATACATCCAGGTCGGCTTTTCCACCCAGGACGGCGTGACCTATCGCTACTATCGCAACCAGGTGGACGAGAACCTCGAACTGGCCTATGCGCTCAGTGTCCACAAAGCGCAGGGCAGTGACTTTGAGATTGTCTTTCTGATCATTCCCAAAGAAGCGCAAACCCTCTCCCGCGAGTTGATCTACACCGGCCTCACCCGCTTCCGCAAACACCTGGTCTTGCTGGTCGAAGGCGACACCGAAACCCTGCGCCGTCTGCGCCTGCCCGACCGTTCAGATACCCACTTGCGTAACACCAACCTATTCGCACTCTCTCTGCGTCCCGATCCAGACCGGCCTGTCGCGCCCTATCCCGAGGCCCTCATTCATCGCGCGCGCAGTGGTGTGTTGGTGCGCAGCAAATCCGAAGTCATCGTCGCTGACGTACTCGACAGCCTGGGGATCTCCTGGAAATACGAGGAACCGCTCTTCCCTGCCGACAATCCACGCAACTACCGTCTGCCCGACTTCAGCATCGGCTTCGAAGGCGACCTCTACTATTGGGAACACCTGGGGATGCTGAGTATCCCCTCATACCGCGACGGGTGGAATAAGAAATGTCGCTGGTACGAAGAAACGATGGGTATCCCCGTTGTAGGCGATGGCGCACGGGATGGCGTTGACATGAAACCTGGCACTTCACCCCTCGTCATCACTTCCCGCGACGGCGCTGACGGCAGCATCGACGTTCCACGTATCGAAGCGTTGGCGCGGAAGTACGTCCTGCTTGAGGACTAGACGTTCTTGTATTGATCAACAACTGCCGGAAAGGAGTTAACGATGATGGATTCCGCGCTAAGCAGTCTGATGGATGATATTGTCAACTATTGGATTGCGTACGAACTACAGTTTGTTGAGACACCCGATGATGTCCGGCAAGCCCTTGCTAACTACAACGCAGACGCACCGTATTTCGTACCGTTGGTCCAAAAGGACTTAAGCCGTTTTACGTACTGGGTGTTTGACGCGCAATCAGGGCAATTCGGGCCCAATAAATTCGTAGGCTTCAAGAATATGACTCTTCCCAAGTACGATATCACCCAAAAGATGAATTTGCACCATGTGTTCCGTGGGCATTTCAACGGCAAAAAGGCGCGCGAAGCTATCCAGAAAGCGACTGCAAACTACTATGCCGGAAATCCGCAGTTGGCTGAAAGGCTAATCACTTGGGCGACTTCCCTTTTGAAAATACCGGATGCTTTCGGCGGAACCAATCCACGCAAATGGCGATTCTTGGAGCTGTAAAGGAAACCCTATGCTCACCCATATCACTATCATTCGAGCCATCGACCGCGTTCTCGACCGCACCGTCTTCAAAGGTCACCCGCCGTTGCTGCTCGTGCGGGAAGAGAAAGCAGGTTAAGCACAAGAAAAAGTCGGATTCACATCTGATATATCAGGCTGGTGTGCGATGAAATCACCATTACTCTGGATATGGATCACGCTGTTAAGTTTGGTGGGGAGCCTGTACAACCCATCCTTTCAAACCAATGTCACCCTCACCAGCTTCACCGCCGAGGCCGGCATAAATTCCATCAAGGTGGAGTGGGAAACCGCCAGTGAGACGAACAACCTGGGGTTCCGTCTGTGGCGAAGCCAGGAGTTGACCGGCAGCTATGTAGACATCTCCGGCTTCATCGCCTCATTGGATGAAGGCGCCGGCGCTTCCTACAAATACACAGACAATGACGTAACGCCAGGTATCATCTATTACTATAAGCTGCAAGACATACCGGATGATGGTTCACCCGGTTCATTCACCGATCCAGTTAATGCGACGGTCTCTCTGACCGCAACCGCAACACCTACCCCGACGCCAACACGGACTGTCACCTCGACACCTACCAGAACCCCTACACTGACTATCACGCCAACACCAACACAAACACCACCGCCGTCCCCTACCCATAACACCTGCGCGGCAGCCGCGAGGTTGCGCAGCACATCATTCACGGCTCCAATTGCGATAAACCGGCCACAGTCTCCCAATGCCGAAGAGATTGAGCCGAACGACGATTTTGCCACGGCAAATACATTCGTTATTCCAGGGAATATGACCGGCGCGATTAACTTCTTTGGTGATGAAGACTACTTCAGAGTCAGCACGGGTTCAGGGCGGGTCTACACCGTCAACATCACCCGCGAGAGCACGCAGGAACGCCGCGTCGACGTCTACACGAATGCCTACGTTTGGATAGCAAGCGCCCAAACCGATCCGGCCAGCCCCACAGCCAGCCTCTACTTCCTGGCGCAGACCACACTTTACTACATCCGCGTGAGCGCGCCGAACAATGATTTCACCGCCGAGCCAGTCGACTATACCATCGTCATGGAACAGTACTCCACACCTACACCCCAACCACCACCCACGAACGCAGCTACACCTACGCCAATCCCTACGAATACGACGACACCTACACCTATGCCAACCCCCACGAATACGACGACACCGACGCCGACCTCAACGCCGACTAATACCCCAACGCCTACCGCAACACCGTTCCCCTTGCCACCGGATGTTCTTCTCGAAAGCGAACCCAACGACAGCATTGATGCCGCCAACCCACTCTCCACGCCCGGCAAGATGGCCGGGGCGGTCACGAGCATATTCGATGTAGATTGCTTTTCCATCGACATCGCCAGCACGCTCATCGGTGCGGAATATCGTCTTCTCCTGAAAGATTATGGATTTACCCGTTGGCTCAGGGTCTACGACCACAACGGTTATTTCATTATGGGCAATACCACGGCAAGCAATCACGAGGTTGAAATGAGCTTGCAGGCAACCAGCCCTCGTTACTATCTTTGCGTATCGGCAGTGACAACCGCTTCGCCTTCCAATGCCATCGTGGACTATCTTTTGGAGGTCGCCGTTCTCCTACCCACACCTACGCCCGTGCCCGCGCTGCCCATCAAAATATACCTTCCACTTGTGCTGCGAAGCTGGCCGTTGTCACCGCCACTCCCCGTTGGGACGACCGTGCGCTTCAAAGGGGCCTGGTACGAGATGCCATTGGAAGGCGTGGTAACGTGCTCGGAGAACTGCGCGGTTTTGTACAACTACAGCACACCCTACTATCCTCAAGGCACTTTCGTCGTTGTACTGATGGACGTGACCAACCACGGCTTACGCAGCGACGAGGTAGGGCAGCACAACTCGTTCAAGGCGCAGGATAGCACCGGTCGCGTCTATGACCTGGCAAGTCTAAATATCCATCAGGCCGCTGAATATACATACCAGTGTGAAAGCTTGTACTACGCTATTCAGCCTGGCTTCACCGTGCCGCTCGTCTTCGTCTTCGACGTATCGCCGCAATCGGAGGGTCTGCGGCTCGTGGCCGTGGAACCGTGGTGAGTTATGCACAATAACGGTATCGAAAAGGAACTTTGATAATGCCAAACAACTGGTGTAGGATTTCATGGTCTTTGAGACTGGGCAGGCGTAAAGTCAGCCTTATTCCACGATTCTTGAGACTGGGGTTGCCCCATTTTGGTGGACAATCAGATAAGGGTCAATTCAAATTCGACTGGGCTTTGATAGTCCAGGGTGGAATGTAACCGTTGCCGATTATAGAAGACTTCCAGATATTCGAAAATGATATTCTTGGCCTCCTTGCGTGTCGAGAAATGATAACGGTTCACGCACTCGCGTTTGAGCGTGCTGAAGAGACTTTCCGCGGCCGCATTGTCATAGCAATCGCCAACACTACCCATACTCGCCGTGAGGTGATGTTGCGCCAGCCAGTCTTGCACGCGTTGACTGGTGAACTGCCCGCCATGATCCGAGTGATAAATCAGACCGGACGGCATAGCACATTGCGTCGCGGCCATCTGCAACGCGGCCAACACCAGTTCCTCGGTCATATGTTCAGCCATCGCCCAACCGACCACCCGGCGGGAGCACAGATCAAGCACCGTCGCCAGGTACAGCCAGCCCTCATCCGTGGAGATGTAGGTAATATCCGAGACCCATTTTGCATTGGGCTGACTGGCGGCAAAGTCGCGCTGTAAATGGTCTGGGGCACCAACTCGCCCGGCCACCCGCTGGGTTGTCCGCACGAACTTACGCCGCGGGATGCCCTGCAGTCCCATACGGCGCATCAAGCGGGCCAGTCGATGCCGCCCACAGCGGTGCCCCAGGCGCCACAGGGCGTGTTGCAGGCGCGGACTGCCATAGGTGCCCCGACTATCGACGTGCGCCTGTCGGATCATCGGCAACAACTGCGCATTGGCCTGCGCCCGCGCACTGGGCGGGCGGCGACGCCACGCATAGTCACCACTCCGCGAGACGTTCGAAATTATCCACCATTGAGAAAGAGGGTACTGTCTTGACAAAAAGCATAGTGTGTGTTAATATTACTATTAGTTATATAACTAAAGGGGTGGCAAATGGAATTTGTGATTCTAGGCCTGCTTGCTCTGCAAGCGATGACTGTGTACGAAATCAATAAGGCGCTCGAAAATAGCATCTCGCTGTTCTATAGCGCCAGTTTTGGCAGTATCAACGCTGCCATTGGCAGGATGCTCAAAAAAGGCTGGATTTCCGGAGAGGAAAAGGTCGAAAGCGGGCGGAATAAGAAGATTTTCCACCTGACTTCCGCCGGGCGGGAAGCCTTCCAGAACTGGCTCGGCTCAGAAATAGAGGCAGAGAAGGTAAAAGACCCAGCCCTTACGCGCTTGTTTTTCATGGGGATGTTGCCCATCGAGCAGCGTATCTCTGTGCTGGAAAGGCACATAGAGACCTTGCAGCAAACTTGTGTTACACTACAAGCCATCCAAGAACAAGCAAACTGCATAGAACTTCCCCAGGATCTCAATGAGGTTTATGCCTGCCAAATGCTCACGTTGCAATACGGACTGGATTTTTATCGCTTCAACATCCAGTGGTATCAAGACCTGTTGGATGAATTGAGGAAGAAAAATCCGGCTAAATAGAAGACCATCATCTTTCGAGGAGCTATCACAATGAATATCGAGCGAACTGTATTGAATCTTCAACGGACCGTTGACCGGGCGATTGACAACAAGTTGGTTTTTGGCGCATCAGTCTGTGTTCAAAAGGGAGACGGGTCATTTAGTTTTTCCGGCGCTGCCGGCAACTTGGAGACCGACAGCCAGTATTTCATCGCCAGCACCACCAAACTCTACACTTCCGCGATTACTTTGAAGTTGGCCGGTCAAAAGCTTATCCAACTGGACGAGCCGGCCATCACTTATCTTGATCAGGGTCTTATGGCCGGCTTGCTGGTCATCAACGGGGTAGATTACTCCAGCCAAATCACAATCCGGCAGCTTCTTGCCCACACTTCAGGACTGCCCGATTATTTTCAGCATAAAAGAGCCAACGGCAGGAGCCTGCTGGATGAATTCACTTCAGGTCGCGATCAGCACTGGACCTTCGCGGAAGTCATCGCCGCAACGAAAAAGATGAAGCCGGCCTTCCGTCCAGGCGCAAAGGGTAAAGCGCTTTACTCAGACACAAATTATCAACTGCTGGGACGCATTCTTGAGGCCGTGACGGGAAAACCCATTACGGTGCTCTTGGCAGAGGTTATTTTTGCGCCTTTAGGGTTAAGTAAGACCTATCTGTACCAGGATAGCCAGGACACCCGCCCGGCAAGCCTGTACTACAAGAGCCATCCACTGCACATGCCGCTGGCCATGACCTCTTTTGATACGGATGGCGGCATCGTCTCAACTTCAGCCGAATTGATGACTTTTCTCAAAGCTTTTTTCAACGGGCAGTTCTTCCCGGTCGAGACCTTTGCTCAACTGAAACAGTGGAATCGGATATTTTTCCCACTGGAAGCCGGCGTCGGGTTGACAAGGTTTAAACTACCCCGGCTTTTCTCGCCCTTCAGAGCCATGCCAGAATTCATCGGGCATTCAGGCCTATCAGGCACGGTTGCCTTTTATGCCCCCAAAGAGGATACATACCTGACCGGAACGGTCAATCAAATCAGCGATCCAGGACGTTCATTCCGGCTCATGATGGAACTCCTAAACTGCTTGTAATGCGGAATGCATCGGTTCGCGCGAAAGTAGCTGGCGAGTTTGTATACAAGTAGCCGGGGTGGAGTACCGGATGCAGTGTGGGCAACTGGGGGACCTCAAACAGGGGCGGCAACGCGCCTAGCGCTATCGGGAACGGACACCCGCCATGGCCGCGGGACTCACCGATCACCACTGGACGGTGCAGGAATTCCTCAGCTTCCCCGTCCCGGCGGCATAGCAGTAGCGGAACGTCACCCACCAAGGAGTGTTCCGCCCCAGCGGCGGGTTTCCCCACTCTCCGCTCCCCCAGAATGGGCGACAGAGGGGAGGATGGCCCGTCCAGCCGCCCGCCTGTGGGTGTCGGTGCCCCATTTTTCGCCCTCATGAGCGGTGCGTGAGGACTCATGCGGGGGGAGCGGTGTGTCTGGAATTATCCACCGTATCTGTTCCGGAGTACACCAAACCGGGATAAGGCCAGAGGGGGGAGAGAGGGAGAGGGGGTGACAAGGTGAGGGGGAGAGGAATCCGCTGATCCGCAGGTTCAACGTTTGCCTTAGCCAGGTTTGACACTATAACTTGCTATCAGCGGAGTGCGGCAGAATGTCGCGGTTATTATTCAGGAGGCAATGATGAGAAAAACCTACGCAACGATTGGCCTGTTGTTGATCGTGTTCATCGCACAGAATGCGCTTGAACCTTTTCCGGTCAAAGGCAAAGTCGGGGCGGCCATGCTTTACGTGGATGGGATGATTGGCGTGAGCCAGTGCGCTCAGTACGACCCCGCGACGCGCAGTTGCGGCAGCGGGAGCGCGACGGCCTACGCCACGTTGATCGGCGCGGCGGCGGCGACGCAGCCCGGCGATACGGTGCTCATCCGTCAGGGGACCTACGACGAGCAGTTGACGCCGCAGAACTCGGGGACGGCCGGGGCGCCGATTACTTTCCGCGGCTATTTGAGCGAGACGGTGACGCTTTCAGGCGATTTCTATCCTGGAGCTATACTCCTGGACGGCGTGAACTACATCATCATCGAGGGATTGACCGTGGCGGACTGCCGCTGGCTGGAGGCGACCGGGGCGCAGCACAACGTGATCCGCAACAACACGTTTCTGCGGACGCCGGCCACTGGCACGACCGGCAACGTGCGGTTCGTCAGCAGCGATCACAACCGCATCGAAGGAAACGTGCTGGACACCGGCAACGACAATCTGCTGCTGATTGACTCGGATTACAACCTGGTGCAGGGGAACGTCATCCGCGAGGGAAGGCACAGCATCTTCGGCATCCGCTGCGGCAACTACAACCTCCTCCGCGACAACTATTTCTCCAACACGATTCAGAAGATCGGCGAGGTGTACGACTGCGGGGAAGACACGAGCGCCGTGCCCCACGCCTTCAACGCCGCCCACCACAACGTCATCGAACACAACGTCTTTGCCGATGCCGACAGCTACTACAGCACGTCGGGCGGGAACGGCATCCAGTACGCCGGACAGGACGGCATCATTCGCAGGAATGTTTTCTATCACACCAACGTCGGGCTGGGGATGCAGGTGTACGGCGACGAGGCGCTCTACAACCACAACAACCGGGTGGCTCACAATGTTTTCTACGACAACGACTGCGCGGGCATCGCGGTCAGGGGCGACAACGTCGGCAACGTTTACAAAAACAACATCCTGTTCGCCAACAAAGGCGTCGGAGGCGCAAGCGGCGACTGCTTCGGCGACGGCCCGGCGCAGATTCTCTACCGCGACCCGATGGAGGGGTTCTATTTCGAGCGCAACAACCTGTTCAACACTGTAGCAGGTGAAGCGGTCATTCAAGAAGAATTCGGGGACGGAAACACGCTGGCGACCTTTGAGGCGACCTATCCGGCCCTGTTCTCGGCAAATCTGGAGGTCGAACCCGGGTTCAACAACGCAGGCAACTATGATTTTACCCTGAAGAACAACAGCTTGATGATCAATGCAGGGACTTTCCTGGCGCACGCGGTGAGCACCGGCAGTGGAGCGACATTGGCAGTAGACGACGCCCGGTATTTTCACGATGGATTTGGCATCGCGGGCGTGACCGGCGATTTGATCCAACTGGAGGGACAAACCGGAACGGCCGTGGTCGTCGGCGTTGACTACGACGCGAACGTGTTAACTCTGAGCCGCTCGCTGTCTTGGGAAGCCGGCCAGGGCGTGAGCCTGGCTTACGCCGGCGATGCGCCCGATCTGGGTGCTTATGAACTGGAACCGTCCCTGGAACTCCGGGGAACCGCCGCCAACCGGGCCATCCGCCTGAACTGGACGATCAACGTCACCCTGCCTGCAACCTCCACCTGGACGATCGGCTACGAAAGTCCCGGCACTGTGCACCTGCCTATCACCGGGCTCACCAACACACTGCGCGCCCACAGTCTCACCGGACTGGACAACTACACCTGGTACACGGTCACGTTGAGCACCGATCCACCGCTGCTCAGCGCAGCCATCCGCTTGATGCCGACGGACAAGGTGGTGTATCTGCCGCTCATTCTGCGATGAACAGAGCGATGTTCGCTTATGCTCTTGCGGCGCTAAAAGAAGAGGTTTTTCGCGGGAAGGTTATCCGCCCGTAACGGAACCCTCTTGGGAGAGATAGCAAAGCGTGTTTTGTGCGGGCGTTACCCCGCCCGCACAAAACACACCTTTTTAGCCCTTGCCGCGTCAGCGGCTACATTTTCTAAGGAGAGTGAAATGAAACTATCCATCCAAAACTTGTGGCTGCCCATTTTCGCGTTGGTGGTGGTTCTCTGCCTGCCGGGCGCGCGTGGAAACGCCCAGGCCCCGGCGGCGACCACCTATTACGTGTGCGAGTGCGCCGCCGGCGCCGACGAAGATTGTGTGCCGGGCGACGACGCCCACAGCGGCGATAGTCCGGCGGAGGCCTGGCGCACTTACGAGCATGCGCGCTCCCAATTCGGGAGCCTGGCGGCCGGCGACGCCATCCGCTTTTGCCGGGGCGGCGCGTTCGATTTGGGATCGGCGGGCAGCCGCTGGGTCAACCAGAACTGCCGGGCCAACAATCCCTGTACCGTGGGAGACTACGATTCGGCGTGGGGTTCAGGCGATGAAGCCCGCCCCATCCTGCGGCGAAGCACGGACAACCACGGTTTTGCCCTGGAGGACGGCGGCGAGGCGGAGCACGAGGAAGGCTATATCCTCGAAAATCTCGACTTGCGTTGTACCGGGTGCGATAACGCTAACGGCGTTTTTCTCTACAACGACATAGACGATGTACTGATTGAAAACGTCAGCATTGACGGATTCGGCATCGGCGTGCACCTGGCGGGTTCCAATCCTTGCTCCGACGATCCGGACTGCGACGGGATGAACGCGCGCCTGGTAGTGCGCGGCGCTACCATCACCAACAACAGCGGCCAGGGGTTTCTGGGCGGCGGCGATGGCCTGGTGATCGAGAATTCTTACTTCGAGAACAACGGCGGCGGGACGATGTTCGATCACAACATCTACGTCTCTTCCGGGGACAATGTGCGCATAGCGGGCAACGAATTGTATCGCTCATCCCTCGACGACGACGGTCTTTGCCAGGGTGTTTCGCTGGTGGGACACGGCGGGAGCACCGGCCTGACCATCGAAAACAACTTCGTGCATGAACCGGTCGGCGGGGCCGGACAGGGATGTTGGGGAATTGCCATTGACCCGGGCTATGAAGAGTCAGAGCGCTTCCAGGGCGTCGTCATTCGCGGCAACCGCGTGGTCAACGTGGGCAATCTCGCCATCGGCGTGGGCGCTTGCATCTATTGCCTCATCGAAAACAACGTGATCATCCACCAACAGGATTTCGGTGTCACAGCAATTGCCGCCCCCGACCGCAATCCGGGAATCGGCGACGCAGATACGACCCACGTCACGGTGCGGAACAACAGCATCCTGATCGGCGCCGGCGGTGGAGAGGGCATTCGCATCACGGACGAGGGCACCGGCCACCGGATTGTCAGCAACGCCGTGCGCTACACGGGAAGTAACAACGCTTGGGAATGCCTGCGAGCCGATTTGCCAGCGAACCGCTACGATGCGATTGACTACAACGTGTGCGGGTTTGCAGCAGGCGAGTGGGCGGCAGACGTCGGCGATCTGGCCGCCTGGCAGGCGCTTGGTTGGGATCTGCATTCCCAAGCTGCCGATCCCGGCTTTACCGGCGGCGACGATCTTTCGCCGGCATCGGCGCAATCGGCCGTCGTCAACGCCGGGCACCCTACCCTGAGCAGCCCAACCGACATCACGGGCAGGCTCCGCGACGCAACCATTGAGGCCGGCGCTTATGAGTTTGTGCCCGACTTGAGACTAAACGGCGCCCCCGGCAACCAGACCATCACCCTGAACTGGACGGTCAACGCCATCTTGCCGGTGACCGCCACCTGGAGGATCAGCTACGAGAGTCCCGGCAGCACTTTCCTGCCCATCACCGGCATCGTCAGCCCTACTCGCGCCTACAGCCTCCCCGGGCTGACCAACTATATCTGGTACACGGTCACGCTTGATGCCATGGTCAACGACGCTGCCATCCTGAGCGACTCGGTGCGGGTGATGCCCACCGACCGGTTTGTGTATCTGCCGTTGGTGTTGCGGTAGGCGAGATTCAAGGCCGGTCAATTCCTGAGGATCAACGGGAGGAAGATATCCCTGTGCGGCCACCAGGCATTGTTGGAAAGCGGCGAGAAGCTGCCCTGGGCGTTCTGCGATTTGAGAGCGAAGTAGATGACGCCGCCCGCGTAAGGAACGGTCACGTCCAGTTGCTCGGCGCTGCCCGGCGACGAGGCCGTAAAGGGCACGCTCACAGCCAAGGCGCCGCCCCAATTGGCGTCCGTGATGAGCGCACTGCTATAACGCAAAGTGTAGGTGATCGCATTCGCAGGCGCGCTCCAGCGCAAGGCGGCGTCCAGCGTTCCGGTTGCAGCGGTGGCGTCGCTCACGCGCAGGTCGTGCACAGGGGAGGCGACAGGCGGCGTATCCGCCCCGATGCGTTCGGTGGCAACCACAAAATCATCGTAGTAGCGGCTTTGTTCCTTGGGCGAACCGCCGTTCCAGTAGGTGTCCAGCATCACCTCGTTGATCTTGTCCTGGGTGTTGCCCCGCAAATCAACGCCGGTCCGTTCGACGATCAGCTCGTCGTCGGCCCAGAAGCGGTACAGCCCGTCCGTCTGTCCGGGTGTGTTCAACTTGACTTCCATTTCTAGACGAATCCACCGCCCGGCGTTTTCCGGAGCATCGAAGAAAAAGCCGGAGCGGGCAATCGGCAGCCAGCCGGAGCTGTTGGCCTGGGAGCTGTTTTTGGCGTAGACATCGGCGACGGCCTCGCCATCTTCGATCCAAAAGTGCACTGCGAAAGTAGACTTCCAGTCTCCAGAGCGCTGCCGGTAGCGCACCCGGGCCATTTTCGGGGGGAATCCATCGAAGCCTTCTTCGAACTTGTGGTACCAGCGCACAAAAATGTGATCCGGGAACCCGTCGTTGTTGACCTTGCAAACCCAACCGGCGTCAACCTGTCCTTGATCGTAATGTTGCTCGAGCGCGTGTTCGCCTGTGAAGGCATCCGCCGTGGTTACGAACATCCCGTTGGTGCTCACGTCTTCGTACCTGTCCGTCAGGGCTGCGCCGTCTTCGAACCCGTCAGACCAGATGCGGGCCGCCGTGTTGCCCGTCACGTCCAATACCGCAGCCATGCCCCCAACCACCATAAGCAGGGCCAACACAAGCGCAAGATTCAGTTTTTTGAAGTGTCCCATGGGTTTCCTCCGAAAATAGTTAAGAGTTGTAAAGCGAGCTCCGTCTGGCTATTATAACCTGACCTGCAAAGGCGGGTATTTGACATGTGTATCCGGAATTCCACCGTAACTGCTCACCGGGCACTGGTTCAGTTGAATGGGAATTGAAGCGTTAAGTTTAGCGCACCTTCAAAAGGTCAAGCATCGATAAGCCGTGCTCCAAGATGCCCGGCGTAACTGCCGGCACCTGGTATCCGCAAGAAAATCACCCGCCCCAGCCTATCCCCGACGACCGCGCCGAGGCCATCGGGCGAGACGGCGCAGGCGTAGAGCGGCGCATCGTGCTCGAACACGGCGACGCGCTTGCCCGTGGTCGTGTCCCACAGCTCGGCGGACTTGGTGGAATACGACACCGTCAATATGTGCCGTCCGTCGGGCAGCCAGGCGGCGTCTTCGAGCATACTGGGCCCTTTCCACGTTTTCAACCGGGTTCGCTCTTGCACATCCCATATTTGGAGCTGCCCTCCCTCGCCGATGCACAGCCGCGTCCCATCCGGTGAAAGCGCCAGCACTTCAGCGTTGTTCTTACCCGGCAGCGTTGTCAACTCCTCACCGCTCGCCACGTCCCAGAACTTGATCAGGCCATCGCTACCTCCACCTGTAATCAAAGTTTTGCCATCGGGTGTGAAGGCGACCTGGATGCGGATGGCGTAATACTGCTTGTGGCCTTGAAGCACTGTCTTCATGCAACGGCTCTCCGTATGCCAGACGAACACCAGGCAATCCGAACTCCCGCCCGCCACCAGTTGCCCGTCCGGGCTGAAAGCGAGCGAGACCACGTCATACATATACTCCGATTCGTAGTTGGTCGTCCCTAGCGAGCGCCAGGTCGCCGTATCCCAGAGCGTGATGCGCTGCCCGCCTTCGTAGCCGAATTTTGCCCCGCAGGCCAGGCGCGTCCCATCCAGGCTAAAGGCCAGCGCCTCGATAGGCGTGCTATGTCCGGCGAGCGTTTGCAACAATTCGCCGGTCGCGCCATCCCATATTCCGAGCTTCTGGTCATCGTAGCCGCCGCCAGAGACAACAAAGCGCCCATCAGGACTCCAGGCCAGCGCGCGCACACGGTCTTTGTGCTGCGGGCGTTGTGCGGCCTGCGGTGTGGGGCGGAAGGGGTCCCAAATGCGCACCGTGTCATCGTCCGAAGCGGAGGCCAGTTGCCGCCCGCCGGGATGCCAGGCGACGCCGTGGACGTGGCCGGAATGTCCACGCAGCACGCGCGAACCGGAAAGCCAACCCCCGTTCCAGACGCGGACAGTGCTATCCGTACCGCCGGAGGCAATCAACTGCCGGGTGGGATGCCACGCCACGCTGACGACGCCGTACTCGTGGTCTTCGTTGATCGCGCCCGCCGCGCCATCTTGCAGCTCCCACAGGCGCACGCTGCGATTGTTGGCGCAAGTAGCAAGCCAGCGCCCATCGGGGCTGCGCGTCAGCCCGTGAACATTGCCGCCGGTGCGGTTGTAGACACCGCCGGATTCGCCCGCCGGACAGGTGTACAGCCGCGTCCCGCGCTCTACATCCCAGGTTTCCAACAGGCCATTGAAGCCGGCGACCGACAGCAGCCGCCCATCCACGCTCCACACCAGCGCCGTCACCTCTGGCCCGCCCTCCTTGATCGCGCGGACAAGCGTACCGCTCTCCACATCCCACACGCATACCGCGCCATCCTTGCCGCCGGAGGCTAAGCGTCGCCCATCGGGGCTGTAGGCGATGGCGCGCGCGCCCTGGGGGTGCGCCGCGAGCGCGCATAGCGGCAACTCTTGCTTGCCGCCGGCCGCCAGCGCCGCGGCTATATCCCACACCAGCAGGCGGGTTGACGCTACCGCCAGCATAGCGCCATCTCCGCGCCAGGCCAGTGCGTGAACCTCGCTGCCGGGCACGAGCGTGCAACATTCGCGCCAGTCATCGGTCACCTACAGGATGACTTTGTGGCGGGTAGCTGCCGCCAGGTAGCGTCCATCAGGGCTGTAGGCGATGGCCTTGACCGAGGAGTCAACCTGCAAGGTGTGCAGCAGCGGCCCGCCCGTCGCCGGGGAGTGCAGGGGGAGCAGCGCGAGTTTGGCGGCTTTCGCCCGGCGCTTTTTGGGGCTGGGGACCTCCTTGGCGCCGGCGGCGCGCAACGCTTCCGCCACAGCGGCGAGATTGGCAGCCTGCGCCAGGGCCAACGGCGCGCGGCCTTCCCCATCCGGCTGATTCGGGTCCGCGCCGAATTCGAGCAGCGCCTTGACGACGGCGGTACGCGCTGCGGCGCGGGTGCTGCCGATGGCGCGGTCGGGGGCGAGCAGGGGCGCGAGGCAGGCGCACAGCGGCGTCTCCCCCGCGCGATTACGCGCGTTGGCGTCGGCATCGGCCCGCAGCAGCGATTCCACGATGCCTGTGTGAGCCTCACGGGCGGCGAGGTGCAGCGCGGTGTCGCCGCGTTCATCAGTCGCCGAGAGCGCCGCGCCCAGGGCAACGAGTCGTTCTACCGACGCCGTTTGTCCTTCACGCGCAGCCCAGAGCAAGGGCGGCGGACTGCCGGGGAACGCCGCGTCGGGATTGGCGCCGGCAGCCAGCAGCCAGTGAAACAGATAATCGTCGCAGCGGATGGCGGCGTCCAGCAGCGCCGTGCGCCCGTCGCGGTGCAGGCCGTCAATATCCACCACGCCCTGCGCGACCATAGCGCGGGCGATGTCCAAATCACCCCGGCGCAGCGTCGTTTCCAGCGCGTCGCGCCGCTGGAGCAAGTTGTATATCCGGCTGAAATCGGGGCGCGCGCCGGCCTGGCGCAACATCTGCGCCAGCGCATCGTGACCGCCCACCACGGCGTAGGCCCAGGCGGTCTCGCCGACAATGTTTTCCGCATCCACCGCGGCCCCGGCTTCCAGCAACGCTTGCGCGGCGGCGCGTTGGCCCCAGGCCGCCGCCAGCAGCAAGGGTGTGTCGCCGCGCTGATTGGGGGCATCTACGGTATCCCCCTCCACAAGCAAGGTGCGCAGCGCCTCCACATCGCCGCACAGCGCCGCTTGATGCAGCGGCGGCAAGGGCGACTGGCGCTGGGCCGTAGCCACGTCGGGCAGGGGGCGCTGTTGCATCAGGGCTTTCAACTGCACCGCCAGTTTGGGCTGCCCGGCGGCCAGGTCATAGGCTGTGCGCCCGTCTTGCAATGCCATAAAGGGGTCGGCCCCGGCCTCCAGCAGGTGATGGATAATCGTGGTGTTCTTATCCACCACCGCGCACAGCAGCGGCGTGTAGCCATCGTGGGAACGGGTATTGGGATTCGCCCCGGCATCCAGGAGCAGTTTGACCAGTTCCGGCTTTTCCTTGAAGACGGCCCGGTAGAGCGCCGTCTGGCCGAAATCGCTGCGGAGCTCCAACTGTGCGCCGCGAGCCAGCAGCCGCCGGGCGATAGCCAAATGTCCCTTTTCGGCGGCAATCATCAAGGGCGTCCGGCCATCTTGCACCTCGTTCACATCCGCGCCGGCCTGGAGCAAAACGTCCACGATCTCTGGCAGGTTTTCATCCACAGCGATTTGCAGCGCGGTGTACTTTGAGCCGTAGGAGTCCTGCCGCAGGGTGAGATCGGCGCCGGCTTCCAGCAGCAAGCGGGCAATCGCCGGTTCTCTGACGGTCATCAAGGGCGTTTGCTGCAAGATGCCGCGCGCATTCACATCCGCGCCGGCTTTCAACAACAGGCGGGTCAGCACGATGGACCGGCCCTGCACCGCTTTGTACAACGGCGGCGAAGAATCATAACGCGCTTCCGGCGACATCCCGGCGGTCAGCAAACCTTGTAGAACTTGGGCAACCCGTTGCGCCCGCTCGGCCTTGTCCTTTTCGTAATAGAAGCAGGCTTCGGCTATCCAGAGGGCCGGCGCCACCAGCGGCGATTTCTGCGCCAGCGCGGCCCAGAACTCCGGCGGCGCAGCGGCGGCGGTCAGCCCCCAGGCGACCGATTCGGCGCGGTAAAGGCCCCAGGTATATTGGCAGCGGAGGCTTTCGCGGATGTCGTCATCCGCACAGCTGAAAGGGGAATCGCTGCCTTCGGCATCCAGGCGGAAAGGGTCGGCCCCGGCGTCCAAGAGTAGCGGATAGGCCCGATCATATTCTTTCTTGAGCCGCCAGTGCAGCGGCGTCTTGCCTTTGAGATTCGGCCGGTTGGGGTCGGCGCCGGCTTTGAGCAACAGAGTGACAATCTCCGGGAATTTGTTTTTGACGGCGAGATGCAGCGCGGTATCGCCGGCGGCGTTCTGCGCGTTGGGGTCGGCCCCGGCTTCCAGCAGCAGCGCCATCAGGGGAACCGCATTGCCGCGCGCGGCCCACAGCAGCGGCGGAAGCGCCTCTTTGCCGATGCGACCCATCGCGCCCAGATCGGCCCCGGCAGCGATGAGGGCGCGAGCCATATCCGGCGCGCCGCGCCCCACAGCGCAGCACAACGCCGTGCGCCCTTCGCGGTCGAGGAGATTCGGGTCGGCGCCCTGGGCGCAGAGCCACTCCACCAGCGCCGCGTGACCTTGCGTCACGGCGAGCAGCAGCAGCGGCGCGCCATCCGGGTCGCGCGCGTTGCAATCCGCGCCGGCCGCTACACAAGCCTGCACCGTCACCAGGTCGCCGGTTCGCGCCGCCCGGCACAAGCGCGCCTGTTCCGGGTCGCCCGCAGCCGCGCCGGCGGCGGCGAGCGCCTGGGCGAGTTTGTCCTGCCCCAGGTATTGCGCCGCCAGCCAGGGCGTCCAGCCGTCGGCGTTGGCCGCGTCCAGTCCCAGGCCGGTCTCCAGGAATTGCTGCGCCACGGCGGTTTGCTGGTTGAGAATCGCATCGAGCCAGGCAGTGCGCCCGTCAGGGCCGTAGCGCAGACCGGGATCGGACCCGGCTTCTAGCAGCAGCGCGACGAGGTCGGTGCCGTCGCGGGCAGCGACGGCGAGCGGGGGGACGAAATTCGCGCCATCACCAATATCTTCCGGGCCGGGCAGCCAGTTGGGATCGGCGCCTACGGTGAGGAGCGCGCGGCTTATCTCGGCGTTGTTGCTGCTAACCGCCTGGCTCAACGCTGAGAAGCCTTTGTGGTTGACAGTGTCCGCGCTCGCGCCGTAAGCTGCCAGCAGGTGCAGCGCTTCGAGACGCTTCCAGTTGGCGGCGGTATGGAGCGCGGTGTCGCCGTCGCGGTCGCGCGCGTTCAGGTCGGCCCCGGCGGCGATGAGGAAGCGCAGCATCGGCAGCGTGTTATCTTCCGCCGCGGCGATGAGCGCGGTTTTGCGCCCATCCCCGGCGTTTACATCCATCCCAAACGCCAGGTACGCGGCGACGACGGGCAGCACATTGTGGGCGGCTGCGAAGCGAAACACCCTTTGCGCTTCTTCATCCAGTGCAGGCGGACAGCCCAGGGAAAGCAGAGTTTGTGCGAGCATAAGATGTCCCTTTCAACAATAGTGATTGGTTGGGATATAGTGGAAACCTCACGCCAAGTCACTTAACCATCATCATAGCACCAATTTGAGCCAGGATAGGGGTCAGTGGATCACCGATCGCAGAGAAAACCGAGTCAGATTTTTTCCTGGCTGCGGAAGGCCGCGATAGATTCCTGCATGTCTTGCGGGATGTCATCCAGCCGCACCACGAGCGACCGGAGCCGCGCCCACACCTGCGGAACTTGCTTCCAAGAGCCGCGCTCGACGCGCAGCACGCTGGCGAGCAGGTCGCCGGGATAGTAATCGCCCTCCGCCCACGGGTCCTGCTCCAGTACGTCGAGCGCCAGCGGCAGCAGATGCGGCAGCCCGATCCCCTGCCCGATCATGATGCGCAAGTCTTCCACGCTGAAATCGCCGAGGGGTTTGCGTCGCAAGGCGTGACAGGTCGCCGCGAGATACGAATCGAGGTCGGGCGCGTTCCAGACAGCGCCCTCAAGCTGTTCAAGTGTTTTCTCGCGCATCGTTCACTCCCGATGAGATGCCTGTTACGGCTCAAAGGGGCGATTCTCGCCCAATGTTGTGAACAGCGCCGGCAGCACGGTTTCCAGCGAGCCGATGAGCCGGCACTTGTCGGCGTTGTCGTGAACCCACCAGCCGACCTGGCCCTCGTCATTGACCAGCAACAGGTCGCCGGTCCAGCTTTCGTAGAACGACATAAAGCCGGCGTAATCCGGCATATCCTCGTCGCGCCACTCGTCATAGTCTCCCAAATAGGGGTATGGGGCCGGCGGGCAGAGCAGGCCGCCGGCGTAGCCGTACCCGTCAAAGCTGATCCGGCCGATCAGTTCGTAGATCCGGCGCAGCAAGGTGGGCGTCGGGTCAGGCAGGTCGTGGGTGGCCTGGAAGCTCAAGGCGGGCGCCCATTTGTCGTTCGCCATGTAGCGCACCAACACCAGCGGATCGACATAAGTGGTCAGGCAGACCTCCAAACGACATTCCGGGGCCTGGGCCAGCGCGCGCAGCCACGCAGCGACGTAGGGCACGTCCGCCGTCTCCGCCAGGGTCAACAGCGCGCCGGGAAAGTCGCGGAACTGCTCCAGTTGGCGGTCTGTGAGCAGCTCCCGCCCGGCGACGGGCAATGCGTCAAGGTCGGCGGTGTCCGTCAAGATGTGGATTTCGCCCCCGTAGGGTGTGTTTTGAAGAATTTCGTGGGTCATCGAGTTCCTCCTGCTAAAAGTCTGGTAGTCTTGGGTCTTGTCGTCCGGTTTGGGCCGTTACGCCTTAGGGTGGTCATTCAAGCCTCTTGTGTAATGTCGAGAAAGGTGTTCCAGCGGGCGAAATCTACCGGCGTCCAGCGGTTTTCGGGGTTGCGGTAGCTGTGGCGCGCGTCGGTGATCCAGCCCCGGGTCTCGTCGCGTCGCCAGTGGATGTCCGCATCCACCCACGTTATCCGCGCGACCAGCGCCGCGACCTTGTCCGGGGCCAGCAGGCCAAAGTCGGCCCAGGCTTGCGTCAATTCGTCTCGCGCGGTGTCCAGGTTGTCGGTCTCGGTGAGTGTTGCCAGGGGATAGAAGAGCAGGCAGAGCGCGCGTGGGTCAAAGGCGACGCCGCCGTGCCGCCGGGCGCACCGGACCAGCGGCGCGACTTCGGCCCGGCGCAGGATGGGCAGCATGCAGTGCGGGTCGTCGTAGCCCAGCAGCAGCGGCGACGCGAACGAGGGGTGGCGCAGGTAATGGTAAATGCCTGGCGCGGTGTTAAAGACGATGCGCCAGGTATACCCTGCGGGGAAGGGAATTTCGAGCGCGTTGAGGGCCGGATCGTCTGTCAGCCCTTCGTGCAGCGCATCCAGTCTGCGCAGCGTCGTGTTAAAGGCAACCAGCACGTCCATGTCGCAGCCGAAAATAGCCCCCAGGACCTCGAAATGGTCTTCTTCGTCATCCAGTTCCAGTTGCATGAAATAATACCCGGCCCAAAAGGCAGGGTTCAGGAGCGCGGCAGGCCAATCGGTGATTGGGGCCATGACGCCTCCTTACGTATCCACCCGCAGCGCCCACAGTCCGACCCACGAGCCGTGCGCGGTGCGGCCCAGCCAAAAATCGGGATAGGCCACGTATGCTTCTGGAAAGGTGACGTGGCGCAGGTCGATAAGGGTAGCCCTCATCGTCGCTGTGACCTCGCGCAGTGCGGCCAATACTTCCGCGCTATAGTACTTGACCACCCAATCATTGTCCAATGGATCCCAAAAAAAGGCGTTGCTCTCAGCCGGCAGGGGCTGCACCTGGATGTCTCCCCAGAAGCTATTTTGCTCAAATTCGGTTTCAACTTGCCACCCGAGCGCCGCTTTGAGGGCTGCACCGAAATCGGTCGCATCGGGCAGATGGAAGAAACAGGGAAAGTAGGGACTGTTGGTATCGGTGCGAAGCACAATGTCGGCCAGCCGCTCTGCCAGGGTGCGGCTTTGTGCCGCATCTCGTGTGATCTCGACCCAGGGTAGCGCATCACTGGCAGGGTCTTGATCCGGCAAAAAGTAGCCGGAAGTCCAAAACTGTCCGGTGAACATCGGGCCGCTGTCAGGATAGTCACGGCTTGGCACGCGACATTCCTGCCAGCGAGCGTTGGCCGCCTCCAGTGAGCGGATGGGACCAAAACGACGGATGAAATGATTTTTTGTGTCTATTTCTTCCTCGCTTCCAGAACCAAAATATCCGCCCGCAAGTGCGACCGCACCTCCATCAGAATCACGCCCAAGCGGTTCATGCCGCTGCCGTCGCCGCCATCGGCCCAGTAGTTGTCGTTGGTGGTATGTTCTACCAGCAGCGCGTCGCCGGTCTGTAGCAGCAGGGCGCGCAGGTCGGCGTGTTGGGTGAACTTTGCCAGCACTGCCGCGCGCATCACGGATTCCTTCACGTCTTCCCAGTCGGCGCGGAGCGGATGTTTGCGGCTGCGGCCCATACGCGCGGCGATCATCGGTGAGCGTTGCTGGCGGATGGCCTCCGCGTAATCCGAGCCGGGGAATTTGCCAGCCTGGAAGTAGTGTTCGCTGGTGGGCCAGACCTTACCCTCCAATTCGATAGGGTACGGCGCAAAGTTGGACATCCAACCATAAGGGGCGCTGACTTTGTAAAAGCTAATCGTTTTCATCATTCACTCCAATGGTAACGGGTTCTCGAAGCATTTGGTGTATTTGCCGTTGATTTTGTTGCCGATGCGGACGCGCGCCTGTATTTCTGCGGGCGTCGCTGCCCGGAAAAAGACGCCGCGCTCTAACAATGCGATGTTGGTTTCGAGCCAGCGGGCGATGCTCTCATGCACCACAGTATATCCGTCGCTGCACTTGTAGTCAAAGCGGTACGCGGTCGGAATGGGGTGCCCAATGCGGCGCTCCACCGCGTCGAGGGTGGACGGAGTGACGATGGTGCTTTTATCGCCCATCATTCATCCTCCGTCCGGATACCGATGGTCAGCCACCAATCGTCCTCCGAGCGGTAAATCGGCGCGTGGGCCTCTCGATCCAGGTGGTTGTGGATGCCCGGCTCCGCGTCGGCCATGTCGAGGATATGTGCGGCCAGCCAGCGCAGGCCTTCACGGTTGCCGCTGAAGATGATCTCGTTGGGCTGCGGCGGGTCATCAGCCCGCCGATAGCGCTCTTTGTCCTCCGCGCTGACGACGGATACGAATAGTTGCGGATCTGACGACTGGGACATTTTCTCCTCCTGACTATGTAATCTGCACAACCTGCGCGCCGACGCCGCAGTCCTCGCAGTGGAAGGCATAGAGCGCGGCGTGAATCACGTCCTTGCGAACGACGTCAGCATCAACCTGGCCCACGTAGAACATCAAGCGGCCGCAGAGAGGGCAGTCGGGCGTCTCGGGTTGCTGCCACCAATCGGGATAGCCGCCCAGCCGACCCAAATGCTCGTGGGGCCATTTAAGCCTCTCCCCGACGAACGGTTCCAGCACCAGGCGGTGCCGACTCGTGAACGGCTCACGGTCGCCGTCCTCATAGTCGCAGGCGCCCTCTGCGTCACGCAGTTCGTCGGGATAAGAGAGGTTGGTGACCAGCGTCACCAGCCGGTCGGAGCCGGACAAGACGCGATAGGCCAGCGAGTGGCCCACCGTGGCTTCGTCGCAACATTCCTCGCCGCTGGATGAAAACCAGTGCTGCCTCTTGAGCGGCGACGCGGCCAGCGGATCGCCGGGTAGCAGGTCGAGCCGCACGGTGAGGATATGTGCCGGCGGTGCCAGGCAGACCCACCCGCGATTTTCCGGCATATAGTCGGCTGCCTCCAATGGGAAATCCAATCCCGCTGTGTGAACCACATCGCCTTCCGTCACCTGGTAGGCGTTGATGTCCAGAAAATCCGGCGCAAAGCGGCGCACCGCAGGCCCGGAGGCCGGAATCTCCAGGTGACACTCGTGGCAGTGACAGGCTACCTCCGCCGATTGGCGGGCCAAATCGGCCAGATGGGCATGGGCGCGCCCGGTATCTGCGCCGATCAACAGCTCTACGCGATAGTGCGTCGCGTTGGCGCGGTTTTGGGCCAGCGCGGGCAGGTTGGCGCGGATTGTTCCGGCCAGTGCGTCAACCGCCGCATCCGCTGCGCCGCGCGCGATTTTCCAAAAGTTACGGAAATTCGCTTTGTACAGCCGGCACAACTGTTCATCGTCCCATCCCAGGACGGTGTCGGCGTAAGGGCGGAAAGCAGCGCGGTCGAGCAAAAGCAGCCGATCGAAGCGCCTGTCTCTGGTCGAGGCCGCGAGCAATTCACCGGCCAGGGCCACGCGCTGCGCGGGTGTCATCGCTTTCAACAAATCGGTTTCTTTCATAGTCACTCCTTGTTCTATACGGGTGATTGTGGTTACAGCGAGGCCAACAAGTCCGGACTGACCGGCACGAGTCCCTCATCCTCGCTGTATATGGAAATCCTGGACGGGCAGATCTGGAGCAAAGCGGCTATTTCCCGTCCCGCAGTCCCAAGCGAGATACGATCCTGAAAAGCGACGATCGTCTCCAATACCTGCGGCAGCCGGTCGCCAAACTGGATGACAAAGTCGAGGCGATAATCCTGATCGACCAACAGTTCAAGCGCTTGATTCTCGGCACTGTACATCAAGACCAACTGCGCCTGCGCGTTCGCGTAATCTAGTGTGGCCTCACAGTCCAGCCAAAAGCCCTTTTCGAGCAAGTCGTTTAGAGGACGGCCCGTCCACCCTGCGGCCGAAAGCGTCTGAATCACGGCTCGCCGCTGCGCGTGCTGCGTAGAAGAAAGCTCGGCAAGCCTCATGCGACGTGCTCCACGATGCCATAGGCCACATCCTGGCGTGGGGCGCGGGCTTCCCAGCCCATCACAAAGCGATGGTTGGGCAACTCATCCAAAAGTCCTTCCAGGTAGAGGCACTGCTCGTAGGCATACACCGGCTCAACGGGTCTATTGAGCGCATAGTGGACAAACGCCCGCAAGTCCGAATCTTGAATGGCCCGCACATCCGCGTCCGCGCAGTGCCAGAAATCCTCGTCATTTTGTATTTCGTCCAGGATTTCGGGCCGCAGCCACTCGCGCATCCAATCTAGCAGTGCGCCGATGCTGTCGGCTGTGTGAACCAGCTCGAAGCGGGGGGTGATCAGGGCCGTGTATGCGTACAGCGCACACGGCCCGCGAATTTCGGCCGGCGGGCGGCGCAGTATCAACGTATATGCATTTTCGCGGTCAATCGCCGGATCGCTCATAGTTTGTAAGGCTCCCAACCCAGGTAGATGTTCTTCAGCGTTTGCGCCTCTTCCCACGAGGCGGCTTCTACCGTCCAGATACAACGCGCGTCGGAGGGCAGAAAGCATCCGCCGCTGCACCCGGCCTCGCAGAATGTGTAGCTGACCTCTTGTTTGGAATGCCAGAGTTCGTATTTCATTAGTGTTTGTTTCAAATGGGTATGTTCAAATGAGTGGAAAGCCAAGTAGACTCAGGTACAGCAAGGTTACCACACCACTGAACCGGAGGGAACCATGGCTTTCAACTCAACAGAGATTATACAGGAAATCCACAAAGAGTTTGCGCACATGTTCGACTATATGACCAATGAAGCGGCCTATCAGGCTACCGCCGACCAGATAGAGCGGGGGTTGTTCAAACAGCTCTTACAACAGGGTGTGATCGAAAAATGCTCTTGTCAGTCCGATCGGTACGGTCAATGAGCTTATGCTGGCTCTTTGCCAACGTGAGCAAGCCCAGGCCAATCATCCACACGTAGGCCAGACACACGGCGATCAACAAGCGGCTCAAACGCGCGGGATCAGCCAGGTGACTCTGTGCCTGACCTCAAAGGTGTCTACCCTATGTCAGTGGCCCTGGTTCCCTATCAGTAAATTGCCTGCTGTGCGCATCACAAACTGCCATGTGGTGTGCGCTTGCACCCACGCCAGCATCTCGGTGTTATCGTACTCGGCATCTCCCAATAACACGACCTCTGCGCCAGAGCGGGTAACATAGGATGGGGTGTCGTCCCTTCGTCGTCGCCGTGGAACTGACATTTGGCGATAGCTCCCCGCCGTAAGGTTGCATTTGCCTCAACCGGTTTTATACTCAAACCGTCGCAGAAAAACAGCGCGCGCTGGCGAGCCAGGAGGCAGGAATGAACACAGCATTCGGAAATCGGGGTAAAGTAGCCATACTTCCCTACCGTGTCTATTCACCCGAGCGATCCCGCGGACTACATCCGGCAATAGATGGGTTTCAAAAAATGAGCCAAAGGAGAGCACCAGTATGATCAACACTAACGACACCGCGCAGTTTTCCTCGTTTGCGCAGTGGTTTATCCGGGGGATTACCCGCAATTTAGCCCCAACTGCTCCGGCGCTGAATGGCGTGGCGCGGGACGCCACCGAAAAAGCGACCTGGGAGTCGCGGCTGGCGCTTCAGCAGTTTGCCAGCGCCTTGTGCGCAGATATGGCTCTCCATCCAGAGAGTTATGCTATTCCGGTCGAAACCTATCCAGACACGGAGCAGTTTAACAAAAAGCGCCTCAATGTCGCCCGCATTGTCAACGGGGTCATCTTTGACTATTTGTATGCCCTGGGACTCAAGGGGACAGTTGACAACGGGCGTTTGGAACTAGAGGCCGCCGTTTATGAGGACATTGTTGCGGGAAAGCAGAAAAAGGTGCAGATAGAGCGGGTGAATGACGCTTTATCCCGTCTGGGATTACATATCACCCGCGGCAAGGTGGTTGCGATATCCAGTGCGGTGGCGCCAGGCATAGTCCTGGCTTTATCGGATCTGGCCAAAGCCTGTGCCCGCTTTAAGCATCAGGGCGCGTACTTCTTTCGCCGGTTTGATTTTGGGGTGCTGCACCCTGAGTATCGGCTCGCTATGCCCGACGTGCTCAATGGGCTCGATGCGCCGCGCCGGGATAAGGTCTCTGAGCTGGATCGTGAGTTGCTGGACGCGCGCTACCGGCGCAAAATTGAGCCTTACCAGGACTTTGGGTACCGGCTGGTCTATTCCAACAAAGCCGGCGTGGCTTGTTATGTCCATGTGAACTCCTACTTTGAAAAACCGCTGTACGCTTACATTCGCTGGATGCTGGATACTGAGCAATCCCGGACTTTCTTCAAAATCATGGATGGTGAAAAACCCGGCTACGCCCAGTACGTATTTGACCACATTTGCCCCTGCGATCCGACCTGTACTCCCGGATTCGGCGCCCCATCGCCAGAATCGTGTATAGCGCGGATTTTGATAGACTATGACGGCCAGTCAGTTTATGTGTGTAAAGATGCCCGCTGGAATGTCTACAATCAGGTGTCAGAGGATTTTGAGTTTATCACCATCGTTCTGCGCGCAGTCACCCAGGTGCTTTATGCGCGGTGACGGTGGGAGACTTGGGGTTCCCAGGAACTTTACGCAATGGTAAGGTCAACTGGCTCCGTGATGACCCTGGATGAGTATAATGAAACTGCTGACCGCACCCTATCTCGCGCAAGTCCAGAGTTGGCCGCAAAGTGGCCGCCACATTCTGGCGCAATTCGATACCGATTCCATCATTGTGTATCTGCTTATAGAACAAAAAAACGGCGATATTTTTAACGAAAGTCATGTCTCTGGCGGTATTTTGGCCATCAACCTAAAGAGTCCTCCATCAGTGCTGTGTGCAAGTAAGTGCCTTCAGATCAGCCTTCTTACTTGCCGACGAACACACTCTGCACCTGCTGCCACAACCCCGGCTCTTTGCGGCGCTCTGGTGGCTTGAACGCCGCCGCCTCTCCCTCGATCTGCCCGCCACGGCTAACCCATTTGGGCACTAACGGCGGAAAGAAGCGCGCGGCCATCGACACAATCGCGTCCGACGTGGGATTGGGCTTCTCCAGCACGAAGGGCAGCTTGTGATTGTTGCTGTAGGTGAACTGTGGATCGTAGGGTACTTGGGCGAACTTCTTCATCCCAATGGTGCTGATCAGCTCTTTCATCTTGAGGCCCGCTTCGGTACTCCACTGGTTGATGACCAACTCGAACTTGCCAATGTCCTCGCCAAAATTCTGCTTCAGGCGCGGCACGGTCTGGCCGGTGGAGTGCATATCGGCCACATCGGGCCGGACCACGGTGAGCACCAGGTCGGCGGCGTCCAGGGCGGCGAGATGTACATCGTTGTTGACGTCCGGCCCCAAGTCGATGATCACGAAGTCATAGAGCTTGCGCGCGGTGTCGATGATGGTGCGGGTCAGTGCCAGTGTGCGGTGTGGGTCTTCGCGGAACTCTGCCCGGCCCGCGACCTCCATTGAGGCGATACCGCTCAGACAGCGCAGCTTGGAGGTCGACTTCGTGCTCCACAGTTGTACTTTCGTCTGGAGCGTCTGGGGCGGACAACTGGCGTTCTTGGTGCGTAGATAGTCCAGTAGCACAGTATTGATCAGGCCGTAGATGTTGTTCTCCGTAGACAGACCCAGGCGGGGGGCCACTGCGCCGCGGGTCATATCCAGGTCCATCAGCAGGGTGTCTTGCATGGCGATGACGCCCAAGGCTGCGGCGAGATTGATCGCCAGGCTGGTCTTGCCCACGCCGCCGCCTGTGCCCCACAGGGCGATGACCATACGTCGCCACCCGGCCTCGGCCAGGGTGTACAGCGTGGGGGTGTCCAGCGGGATGTAGCTGCTGCTGGCCCGTTCGGCGCGCGCCTGGGTGACGGCATTGGGGATCAGTTCCAACAAGCGTCGCAACTGCGCGTCGTCGAGGGGCAGCGAGACGTGGCCTTTCATCCCCAAGGCCAGCAACTCGTCCGTACGCGATTCCAGCGGGGGCAGCAGCCCGATGCAAGCGATGGGTCGTTCGTCGTAGTGCAGCAGTTCACTGACCAGTTCTGAGCGGAAGCCAGGTAAAGTAGGCGAAAGCAGCACCAGGTCGGCTTCCATTTCGGTCGCGTCAGTGAAGACCCCTGAAGCCGTGGTCGGCCCGGCGACGATTTGCATTTCCGGTATCTCGGACAGTGCCCGTTCCAGACGCTGCGCGTCGTTCCAAGCTTTGGTACCAATGACGATTTTGATGCGTTCCATATGGTTCTCTCCTTCGGATGGTAGACAGTAGACGGTAGACGGAATACGGGTTGGGGATAAGGGACAGGGGCGAAAGGGTGAAAACCCACCCTATACCCAACTGTTCGTCTCACCCACTCACCCATTCACCCACTCTCCCTATCTTCTTGTCACCGCGTCTCCGTCTCTCCCTGTCTACTGTCTACCGTCTGCCGTCTACCCCCCCAGAACTGCGCGTTGAAGTCCTCCCACGCGAAGCCTGGGGTCTCCGGCAGGGCTTGTCCAGCATCCACGGTCGCGCGCCAGATGGCGGGGCGTACCGCGAGGGACATCTTGCCGTTGAACACCGCCCAATCCAGGCTCTCGGCGGTGGTTTCGGGGACGAGCACGTTCACGCCCACCACCAGCCCGGCGATAAACGGTGCGGGCTGTTGCCCGTCGGTGGTCACCGCCCCATACTGCGGGTTGGCGATCTGTTCGTGGTTGACGCGCACCACGATGGCTCCCGCTACCACCCGCTTGGTCACCGGCAGCTGCAGCGTGACCGTCACGGGCTGCGTCAACGCCTCATAGTCGGGTAGCGGTTCTGGTGTAGGCGGGGCTGGCGTGACCCCGACGGGCAACGGCGGCACGGTGCTGGTCGCCAACTCGGTGGCGCGCACGGTGCCTAACGTGGTGTACAAGTCCACCAGGTCGCCGACCGCGATGTACGGTGTACTCGCGGCGTCGACCGGGATGGACTTGATGACCAACTGGGGATTGGTGAGGGCCAGTGCCAGACGGCGCACTTTTTCGGCGTTCTCACCGGGGGCGATGCGCCCCCGGTTGAGGACGTCGCCCGCGCGGACCGTCTCGACGAAGACCCCATCGGCCAGCATCGCCTGCAAGGTTTCCGGTGTGAGCACGACTTGCAAGAGCGATGCGCTGAACGACTGCTTGTCCAACGCAATATAACCGTTGGTATAGGCATCTTGCAATGACGTGTACGCCGGAATGTCCTGCACCGCGATGGCGACTTCGTAGGTGGGCGGTGTGGTGAGTTGTGCAAACAGCAGCACCCCCACGAACGCACCCCCGACGAGCAGCAGGCCGACCCAGAATTGAATGGATTTCAGAATACGCATTTCGTTCTCCTCTCTTTTCCTCAAAATTTGGTGTGTCGTTTGGAGTAGGGAGTACGGAGTAAGCAGTAAGGGGAAGCCTCCTCGCTTACTCCATACTTCCTTACTCCTTACTTCCTTTACCGAGCGTCGCGCGAGTTTTGTTCAGCAGGCCTTTCCGCGCGGGAACACCTAACGTCTCTTCCGCAATGGCTTGCGCCGCCGCCTTGATGTCGCCTAGAACAGCGTGGGCTTTCGGCCACTGTTGCTTGAGGCGGCGTTCGTGCCATTGGGCGACCGGGGTATCGGCGCTGACGATGAGCAGCAGGCTGGCGACGTCTACCAGGGCGGGTGGTGGGGTGATACCGCCGTCGGCAATGACGTGGCCCAATGCCGCCGCGTCCCACACGAAGGCCATCACCGGCGCGCGCCATACGGTGCAGGCGGCGCTCCACAGCAACGGTTGCCGGGTCTCGACCGCTTGCTCAACGGCGCGTCCTCGTTGGTCAGCCGTCCAATGCACGATCCTGATCAGATCGAGCACCGGCGCGCCTGGCCCGGCCATTTGGCAGGCCAATGCGCCATCGGCGGCATCCAGAGGTACGGCATTGGCCTGCCAACATAGGTGTTGCGCCAGCGTGGTTGTTCCGATTCCTCCTTTCGCACCGACCACCAGGATTAGCATTGACGGGCCTCCTGAGTGAGCGACGCAAGGTCAATGCCCAACAGTTTGGCTATAGCGGCTTCGGACAACGGTTTGTCCACCGTGATCCAACGCGCGGGGAAGGCCCGCCGTTCGCGCCCTCCGTCTACGATGATGGCGTCGTAGCTGACACGCGCGTCGTCCAGGACTAGATTGGGGTAGATGGTGATCGTGCCGGTGGACGCCGGTTGATCGGACGGGGTAAGGTCCAGCAACAGATAGGGATCGCCACGTTGTGCCGCATCGAAAAGGGCTACGCACTTACCCTGTGCCGCTAGCAGCTTGGCGGCGGTGACCACGGCGGTCGTTGTGCCGACCCCGCCGCGCGTGCCGTAGAAGCCGAGGTGTAGTTGGCGGTGGAGTGGAGCGAAGGGTAACCGTGGAGCGGGCGCTGTGGTGTTAGCGATGGGCGTGGTCTGTTGCGCTGCTGGTTGCTTTGCCGCCTGCGCCTTCAGGTACGCGGTAAGGACCTCGGCGGCTTTGTCCACTTCCGGTACAGGCAATACCGGAATGCCGAGTGTTTCAGCGTCGGGAATCTCCGTCCCTTCCAGGGTGACGATCAGGGTGGCGCTGGTGACACGCACCAGTTCATCGACCTGGTGTGGAGCGCAGAGGCCGATGACGATTACATCGGGCACAGTGATCACGGCATAGCTCAGGGCTTCGGCCTGGTCTTCTTGCGGGGCAACACAAAGTATGGTTTGCATTTATTCCTCCAGGGTGAAAGTATTGGATGTGATGGGCTGGCTACCGGGTATCCGCGCGGTCAGGCGCAAGGGCGCAGCGTAGTCAGGGCCGACGTCGAAGACGAGGTAGCCCGTGGTTTGAGCGTTGGGCGGCAAGGTGTGGTCGGAGAACGGCGCAATGTCCGTCAAGGCTGGCCCTTCGGCTATGCTCAGCGGCCTTTCGACTATGCTCAAGGCAAATTCTGCGGCTTGTGCGCGGGAGTAGCTGTGTCCGGCGTTGTCGTCCAGGGTGAACTCGGCTTGCGTCAGGTTCAGGCGCACAGTACCCGTGTTCTGCACCTCGGCCACAACGACGATGAATACGCCGTTGGGCCTGGCGGACAGGTTCAAATCCAGCGGTTGTGTCAAGGTGACAACGCTGCTGGTCGTAGGCGGCGCGACGTGTGTGGCGGTGTATGCCCGCGTGACGTGCAGTTGCCCTGCCGTGGGTGTGGCCGTGGCGACCGCTATTGGACGCACCGGCAGCGGCTCGATGGGCAAGGGCAAGATCGAAAAGATGTTGCAGCCCAGCAGCACCCCTAGCCCCACACTTATCCCTATGACTTTGACGATGCTACGCATTTCTTTAGTCCCTTTTGACGCAAACAAAAAAGGGGAGGACCTGGAACCGAAGTTCCAAGTCCTCCCCTTTCATTTCCCGGCCAGTTCTCTGGTCAGGACGCCGCAGGCTTGAAGGCTTCCTGCGGATCGGAGCGTTTAGCCCCAGACCTTTTCGCGATGTTTGTTCATCGCTATATATCTATTATATCATGCTGGACATGGCGAAATCAAGGTATCTTATCAAAAAAACGGGGGAATCACGGCGCAGCCCAGGAATCCTCCAGATGCAGAGCTTGCGCCGTTTGAGCGATCAATTCGGCTAAGGGTGGAATAGTATGGGTCGCCAGAATGCGATCACG
>Ga0209723_1000950_pt1 | contig 49097 bp, 44 predicted proteins | sample BiotimSIPDNA_2_FD_185750 | JGI IMG/M metagenome (GOLD analysis project Ga0209723, IMG submission 185750) | Anaerobic biogas reactor microbial communites from Washington, USA - Biogas_R2 time_0 SIP DNA (SPAdes) (version 2) | ecosystem: Engineered > Bioreactor > Anaerobic > Unclassified | place... | reverse complement strand
CGTGATCGCATTCTGGCGACCCATACTATTCCACCCTTAGCCGAATTGATCGCTCAAACGGCGCAAGCTCTGCATCTGGAGGATTCCTGGGCTGCGCCGTGATTCCCCCGTTTTTTTGATAAGATACAACACTCGGGACTTGGGCAGTCGAGGGCTGTTTTAGCTGCAGAAATTGTTGAGAATATCAAGAAATAGGTGTTGCAAGCAACTCGCCTATCCAATTAACAGCCATAGGAGGAGGGCGGCTAAAGCCGCTTTTCGGAGGGGATGTTTGTGGCAAAGCAAGGTCTCGCCACAAACATCCCCTCTTTATTTTTGGCCTTTAAGACCATACCCGACGCCAAAACTAGTCAACTCCGACAGTCCTATCGTTTTCGTCAACTTGCCTTCGGCCCAAATCGTGATAGTCTGTATCATGTAAATGCCCCCGTAAGCATTATTAGCGTAGCAAAATGAAGGAGTAGAATGTATGAAACCGAAACCGATGCGCACCTTCTCCATCATCCCAGCGCTGCCTGAACCCCTGAAACCCTTATTCGATCTGGCCTACAATCTGCGGTGGGCCTGGAGACACGACATCATTGAACTTTTCATGCGGCTGGACAGCGATTTGTGGGAGAAAACCAACCACAATCCGATCTTGATGCTCGGCACGATTGAGCAATCCCGCCTTGCGGCCGCTGCCGCAGACGTCGGCTTTATGGCGCACCTGGAACGGGCAACACGCTATATCGAAGAGCACCTCGCCGAAAAAGCGACAGCCTGGTTTGCCCGCACCCACGGCGAGACGAAAGACCCGCTGATCGCCTACTTCTCGCTAGAGTTCGGCATCACCGAATGTCTGACGATTTTCGCCGGCGGGTTGGGCATCCTCGCCGGCGATCACATCAAATCGGCCAGCGACCTGGGCCTGCCACTCGTCGGTGTAGGTCTGCTCTACCAACAGGGGTATTTCAGCCAATACCTCAATCAGGCCGGATGGCAACAGGAAGCCTACGAAAACAACCACTTCGATAACCTTCCCCTGCGGGCGCTGTTTGACGAGAAAGGCAAACCGCTCACCGTCGAAATTGAGCTGCCCGGACGCACCGTCTACGCGCGCATCTGGCGCGCCGACGTGGGACGCGCAGACCTCTACCTGCTCGATACCAATATCCCCGAAAACATCCGCGCCGAGGATCGCGACATCACCGACCAACTGTACGGCGGCGATCAGGATTTGCGCATCCAGCAGGAGATACTGCTCGGCATCGGCGGCTATCGCGCGCTGAAGCGACTCGGTCTCGACCCCACGGTGTACCACATGAACGAGGGCCATTCGGCGTTTCTGGCGCTGGAACGCATCCGCTGCATGATGAACACCCACAACCTGACCTTTGAGGAAGGCCTGGAGGCCGCCTCCGCCGGGCTGGTGTTCACTACCCACACGCCGGTCCCTGCCGGGCACGACCGCTTCCCCTCTCCGCTGATGGAATACTACTTCGGCGACTACGTCGCCAACAAACTGAAATTGCCCTGGAACGACTTTCTGGCGTTGGGACGGCAGAATCCCGGCGATTACAGCGAACCGTTCTGTATGACCATACTGGCGCTGCGGATGTCGGCGTACACCAACGGTGTCAGCCGGCTGCACGGCGAAGTCACCCGGCAGATGTGGGAAGGATTGTGGCCGGGCGTCCCGCATAATGAAATCCCCATCTCGCATGTCACCAACGGGGTGCACATTCTCTCGTGGATTTCGCGGGATATGAAAGTGCTCTACGACCGCTATCTGGGGCCGCGCTGGCGCGAGGAACCGGCGGATCAGAGTGTATGGAAACGGGCGACGCACATCGCCGCCGAGGAACTCTGGCGCACCCACGAGCGCCGCCGCGAGCGCCTGGTGTCTTTCGCGCGCCAACGCCTGCGGAAGCAACTCGAACAGCGCGGCGCCTCGCAAAGCGAGATCAAAGCGGCGGACGAGGCGCTCGATCCGGAGGCGCTGACCATCGGATTTGCCCGGCGCTTTGCGACGTATAAGCGCGCGGCGCTTATCCTGCGCGATCCGGAACGGCTGGCGCGGCTGCTCAACGACCCGGAGCGCCCCGTGCAGATCATCTTCGCCGGCAAGGCCCACCCCAACGACACCCCAGGCAAGGAACTGATCCAGAAAATCGTCGGCATTGCGCGCCAAGAAGAGTTCCGCTCCAAGATTGTGTTCCTGGAAGATTACGACATGAACAGCGCACGCTACATCCTGCAGGGTGTGGACATCTGGCTGAACACGCCCCGCCGCCCGCGCGAAGCCAGCGGCACGAGCGGGATGAAGGCCGCAGCCAACGGCGTCCTGAACTTAAGCATCCTCGACGGCTGGTGGGATGAAGCCTACACGCCGGAGGTCGGCTGGGCCATCGGATGCCGCGAGAGTTACGACAACCCGGATTACCAGGATCAAGTGGAGGCCGAAACGCTCTACGAGCTTCTGGAACGCGACGTGGTTCCCATGTTCTACCAGCGAGGCCGCGACGGCCTGCCCCGCCAGTGGATCGCGCGGATGAAAGACAGCATCGGCGCGCTCTCGCACTTCTTCAACACCAATCGCATGGTGGCGGAGTACACCGACCGCTTCTACATCCCCACCGCCCGGCGCTTCGAGGCGCTGGTGAGCAATGACCTGGCTCGCGCCAAGGCTTTGGCGGCCTGGAAAGGCCGGATCGCGCAAAACTGGTCGCATATCCACATTGCGAGCGTCAACGGCTCGCTACCATCAGAGATCAAAGTCGGGGATGCCTTCGTCGCCCAGGCGGAAGTTCAGCTAGGGTCACTTACGCCTGAGGATGTGACGGTAGAATTGTATCTCGGGCTGGTCAACCCCAACGGAGAGATCACCCACGGGCGCGCCACACCAATGCGCGTGGTCAAGCGGGTACGCGACGGGGCTTACCTGTTCGAAGCCGACGCGCAATGCGCCATGAGCGGCCTGCACGGCTATACCGTGCGCGTCCTGCCGCAGCACCCCGATCTGGTGACGCCGTTCTTGCCGGGGTTCATCAAGTGGGCGGAATAACACATCTATTACCGAACAGATTTCAACAAGACGCCGGACGCCGATTCACGCTGATTTTCGCAGATTGATAAAACGATCAGCGTGAATCGGCGAAAATCCGCGTCCTAATTGGGTAAAGTCGTTACGCCAACGCGATTTTAAGGACCCGATCTTTCCCGGCGAGGTCAGGGAGGATCACAACATCGGCTTTGGGGAAAGCGGCCTGGGCAAGCGCCTGGGCCGCTTTGCCTTGCCGCTCGCCGATTTCGACCAGCATCAGGCCATCGGGCGCGAGCCGGGTCTGGGCCTGCGCCAGCAGCCGTTGAATCGCATCCAGGCCATCTACGCCGGAGAGCAGTGCTGTCCGGGGTTCCTGCCGCACGGAAAGGGGCAGCGCGTCCCATTCGTCATCGGCGACATAGGGCGGATTGCTGACGATGAGGTCCACCGGTTCGAGCAGCGGCGTGAGCAAATCGCCTGCGAGAAACGTGATGCGCTCCGCGACACTGTGCAGTCTCGCGTTGGCGCGCGCCACCTGTAACGCAGCAGGCGAGATGTCGGTCGCGTAGAGTCGCAGCGACGGCACATGGACCGCCAACGTCACGGCGATGCAGCCGGAGCCGGTCCCCACATCCACGGCAACGGCGTCGGGATGCGCCTCCAACCAATCCAGCGCGGCCTCTATCAGCATTTCCGTCTCCGGACGGGGAATGAGCACATCCGGCGTCACTGTGAAGGTCAAGCCGAAGAACTCAATCTGCCCGGTGATGTAAGGCAGCGGCTCACCGGCGGCGCGGCGCTGCACGCACGCGGCGTAGTCGGCGGCTTGTTGTGGGGTCAGTGTGGCTTCCGGATGCGCCCACAGATAGGTGCGAGGCTGATTCAGGAGATGCACCAGGAGCAATTCCGCCTCTGTCTGTGGGCGATCAATGTGCACGGCGAGCAAAGAGCTTGCCCAACGCAATGCAGAGGCAAGATCAGTAATCTCTGCCATCAAATCATCGAATCCAGCTTTGTTATCCATCCACAAAGCCATAACGCTCGCAAGGCTTCTAGCGTCGAGTGAACATCTTGGCCTGGGCCATCTTCACTCGGCCAACGTCCATCATCCTGTTGACTTTGCTCCAGTAACGAAGCGGCTTTATCCACCAAAGGGTAATCTGGTGGACTCCCCGCTGCACACACCGTCATTATAAGCCATGACAAATGACTTGCGTCCAAATCAGGCATCTGCGTATCAAGGTATTCAAAGACACGCTCTGCTGACTTATACCAACCCAACCTGTACCACAAACCACCAGCCAGCCAGTGGGTATGCAAATAACTTGGCAAATGCCCACCTTGATTCAGATGCAGTTGGAGATAGTTGGCCGCTTTCAAAGCAACCCGATCTGTATCTCCAAAAAGTGCCAGCCACAGTCCGCAGTTAGCCGTCAGATAAAGTCTGGCAGACAAATCGCCCGGCCTAGCCCACGTCGGCGCGAAACTGGCAATTTCCTTGTCTTCTTCCCAACTTCCGTCCAGCGACTGACGTCCAGCCAGAAAGTCGACCGCACGCATAATAGCAGTTTCTGATCCAGTCAGACCCATTTGCTCAGCCTGGGCTAACCAAAAACAAGTTGCGTCAAGTGAACTGTAGTCCTGTGCCCAAAACGGCGACCAGCCACCATCTGATCGCTGCTCGGAGAAAAGTTTGTTCACCGCATCTTGCGCGGGATGTTCATTTGTTAGGAGGTACTTGAGTCGCGCTTGTTCCACCTCATTACCTGCACTCCTGACAAATTCAACTGCTTTACACAAATCCATAGCATCTTCCTTTTTTCTCGATGCCCTAACCGATAATACGCGCCTTCCGCAAATCCTCCAACAGCATCCGCCGCAGGGGAACGCCGGTGCGCAGCATGGCGTAGCGTCCCCCGTGCTTGCCGGCGAGCGCGCGCAATTCGGCCTGCCAGTCTGCCAGGCGGCGTTGATAGGCATCTAACGCCGCGCCATCGACCGTGACCTCGCGTTTGTCGCCGGTTTCGGCATCCACCAGGCGGAGGTCGCCGCGCAGCGTGGGATCGAGTTCGTCGGGGGTGAGCAGGTGCAGCAGCACCACTTCGTGGCCGCGCCCAGCAAGTGCTGACAAACCGGCACGCAATCCGTCGGGATCATAACCGTCGGTGAGCAGCAGCGCGAGGCCGGGACGCTGCGTCCGCGCAGCGATGTCGCGCAGCGCGTCCGCCAGGGGCGTTGCGCCAGAAGGTGTCAACGCAGTACACCACGTCTGCCAGTCCGGCAGTAGCCCCCTACCCCGGCCCGGCCCCCAGAAGTCGTGCGTGGTGTGTAGCGCCGCGCCCCAGAGCGCGTCCCCGCCGAGCAGCGCCATCGTCCCGAGGGCTGCTGCGAGCCGTTGCACGACAGGCCAGCGGGCCGCTTCGCCTTCGCCCCACGCCATAGAGGCACTGCCGTCAAGCAGCACCATCACGGCGAGATCTTCCTCTTCCTCGTGGAGGCGCACGTAGGGACGGTCGAGCCGCGCGTAGAGGTTCCAATCGACCCGGCGGGGATCGTCACCGGGCGTGTAGTCGCGGTAGTCGGCGAATTCCAAACCCGCGCCGCGCCGCGTGGAACGCCGCTCGCCCCACGTCCCGCCACGCTTACGCTTGCGCGTCACGAAGCGCAGGCGCGTGAGCAGTGAAAGTTCTGTTTCCAAGATCACCGGTGTTGCCATTTCTACTGGATCTTCTTTAGCGTCGCCAACAGATAGAGTTTGAAGCAGCGCAGCGGCTGTGGATCGGTGGCCTTTTCAAAAAGCAGCGCCACCCAAAACAACAACGACGAGAACGCCAGATAAAAAGGATTGCCCACGTATTCACACGAAGTCATTTCCAGACCGGCAACCTGCGCCAGGTGCGCCAACCGCCGCCGGGTATTGGCGCGAAAGTAGGTGGGGTGCGACTCATGTTCAGGGCGTTTGAGCCAGCGCCGCAATGCGCCGGATTGCCAGGCGTCGGGCGTCAGACGGCTAACAAGAGGAATGTAGTTGAGGGCATTGGTCGTAAAAAGGATCATCTGCCCGCCGGGCCGCAACACGCGCGCCACCTCGCGGAAAACATATTCCGGTCGGGCCAGGTGTTCTACCACCCACTGGCTGATGAGCAGATCAAAGCTGGCGGAGGCAAAGGGTAAAGTCCCGCCGTTGGCTAGCAGCGCGTGGGCGACGGTTGTATTGTGGCGCAGATCGTCCAGGTCCAGGTCAATGCCCACCGATTGGTGCACGTCCTGGAAAGCGGTCCCGGCCAGACTAGCGCGTCCACATCCCAGATCGAGCAGTGTCGTCTCCGGCGTGACCGCAGCAGCAACGAGATCATAGTAACGACTCCCGGCGTCGCGGTAGCCAGGGTACCAACGGTCGAAGCGCGCCTGGCAGGCCCGGTAACGTGGACTATGAACGAATTCACTCATTGTGTGACGCTCAGGGTTCCGGCGTGGTTTCGAGTAACGCCGTGATGATCGCGTCTGCGGTGATACCTTCGGCTTCGGCCTCGTAGGTGAGGATTAGCCGATGCCGCAAAGCTGCCGGCGCTACGGCACGCACATCCTCCAAAGCGACATTGTAGCGCCCTGCCAGCAACGCCGCAACCTTTGCCGCAAGGATAAGAGCCTGCGCGCCACGCGGACTCGCACCGTAACGCACGGCCCGGCGCGCGATCTCCGGCGCGCCGGGGTTGTCAGGGTGCGTGGCGACGGTCAAGCGGGCGGCGTATTCGCTCACCGGCGTCGCTACGGGGACGCCACGGACAAGGGCCTGCATCGCCAGAACTGTGTCACCGTCAGTGACAGGATGCGTGTCGGGCGTTTCAGCACCGGTTGTGCGGGCCATAATCTCCACCAACTCGTTCGCCGAGGGGTAGCCCACGTTGATTTTGAACAGGAAACGGTCGAGTTGCGCTTCCGGCAGGGGATAGGTGCCTTCCAACTCGATGGGGTTCTGCGTCGCCAGCACCAGGAAGGGCGGCGCAAGGGTGTACGTCGCGCCGCCCATGCTCACCTGACGCTCCTGCATCGCTTCCAGCAGGGCGGACTGCGTCTTGGGCGTGGTGCGGTTGATTTCGTCCGCCAGCAGCAGGTTGGTGAAGATCGGCCCGCGATGGAAGCGGAAGCGTCGCTCGCCGGTGTCGGTCACTTCGAGGATGTCGGTGCCGATGATGTCGGCGGGCATCAGGTCGGGCGTAAATTGCACGCGGGTGAAGTCAAGCCGCAACGTCGAAGCCAGGGTGCGAACGAGCATTGTCTTGCCCAGGCCGGGCAGCCCTTCCAGGAGCAGGTGGCCGTTCGCCAGCAGCGCGATAAGTGTGTGGCGCACGACCTCGCGCTGCCCCACGATGACGCGGGCGACTTCGGCCTCAATGGTGGCGGCTAAATCACGGAATTGGCTGGGGGAAAGTTCAGTATTCACGATAACCTCCAAATCAATATATGCGCATCGGAAGGAGGAAATAGGCAAGTCCCGTCACAGTTAACGCACACGTTAGCAGCAGGCCCAAAAACAACAGGATGATGCCCGCCGAGCGACGTGTCCCTTCGACGCCTTGCAATAGCATAAAAACCCCGGCGCCGAGCATACCTAACCCGATCAATGCCAAAACGATCAACACCAACAGCAACAGCAAGAAGCCAAAACTCATCGTCATCCTTGTCCTCCTATCGTGACCGCCTCGAAAAGCGGCGTTATTCCCCTTCCCACAACCGGCAGAAGTTGCATAGGCCTGGCGCGGTGGTCGGCTGACCGCACTGCGGACACGAGTGCAGTTCCGGTACGGTCTCCACGGCGGTGAACAGGCTGGTTTCCTTAGCTTTGAGGAAATTGGTGTAGAAGTGCATTTTCGCGCCCGGCGAGTCGTGCTCCATACGATTCAGCGTCTCTTTGTGCGCCAGGCTGGTTGCCCCGGCGGCGTAAGGACACTCGTCCTCGATATAGTCGATGCCGCGGATCAACGTGTAGGCGGCGGTTTCGCGTTCGTAAAAACGGCAGAACGGCTTGACCTTGCGCGCCAATCCCTGCCCGTCGGCAGGTAAAACAGGGAACTGGTGCCGGAGATAGTCCACCTGCCAGTGCAGAACGTTGCCGAAGAGCGTCGCGGCCTCGTCATCGAGGTTGTGCCCGGTCGCCAGAACGTCGTAGCCACTTTCAAAGGCCACGCGGTTCATTTCGTGGCGCTTGATAAGGCCGCAGATCGAGCATGGGCGCTGGGGGCGGTGGCGGCGCTGCGCGACCTGGATGATGCTTTCTCCGTAAAGCTGAGGGATGTCCACGACGATCAGTCGTGCTGCGGGATACTGCGCCGCAAAAGCCACGGCCCTGTCTTTGGAATGTGCAGAGTAACTGAGGCCGCGATCGATGCCCAGGTCGATGTAGATGCCGTCAGCCTGATAGCCAAGCTTGAGCAGCACGTCCCACAACGCCAGGCTATCCTTCCCGCCGGAAACAGCGACGAGGATGCGCTCAGCGTGGCCAAACATCGCGTATTTGCGGATGGCACGTTGGGTCTGCTCTAGGAACCATTCGGGAAAATGTTCCGTACACAGGGAAAGCCTGTGCTGACGCATATTGATGGCGGCTGGTTTATCACAGCGACGACAACGCATTCTCAGCCCCCGGAGATAACAGAGATGATTTTGATTTCATCGTCGGATTGGAGTTTCTGGTCTTCAGCGGTCAGTTGTCCGTTGCGGACGACCAACACGCTTTCGGGGAGCAGTTTGAGGTATTTAAGCATCTGATTGACGGTTAGCTCCTGGTCCACAAACCACTCTTTGTCACGATAGACAATGTGCATGGATATTCCTTTAGAATTAGTTGGGCTCTTTATCCTGGTTTCTCTAACATAATCGCGGGGGCTTTTTTGGCCCCCGCGTTTATTATATCACGAGAAATGGTTGAAACGGCGTAGTCAAGACCGGCCCAAAGCCGCTTGTGATGAGAATTACTCCTCGTTGAACCGCTCTTCCAATTGTTCGAGTAACTCCGCCGCTTCTACGAGTTTGTCGAGCGGGTTCTGCGTTCCAGTAAAGTAGCGGTAATCACAGGGCATAATGTCGAGCATCTTAACCATGGTGACGTTGTGTTTACGGACAGTCTCCGCCGATACATCGTAGAGCGCAGACAGTTTATCCAGTGGCACATCGCGCAGATTGACTTTGCGAACGGTGTAGTCCAGAGCCGCCGCCCACGCTTCGGGCTTGGGGATGCCCAGCGATTCCTCGCCCAACGCAATGCGGAATTCCATCCACATCTGAATCGCCGCGCCGATCATATCGATGGGCATTTGCGCGGACGTCATGCGTTCGGTAAGCTGTTCTTCTACGGGGTCCATGCCGCTGGCGAAGAGCTGTTCTACGCGACCCGCGACCGGAGAATCCGGAGCGAGACGAAGGTAGTTCGCCAGAGAGCGCAACGCGCGATCGAAATCGCCGGCCCGCGAAAGAATTTGCGCCAGATTCATGTGATAAGAGGGATTATTGGGATAGAGCGCCAAGGCGCTTTCGAGCTTTTTGATAGCAAGTTCAACGTCCCAACGTTCGTAAGCAGCAATCGCCTCCTGGTACAGGCTCTCAGCTTTCTTTCGATCTGTTGCGCTAGGTTGTGCTGGGCTCATGGACAGCCTCCATATAAATAAGAACTACATACTATTATAGCATCAATCATGAGCCTGCCAAGATGACGATGGTACTGTATCCATCTCCCTACCACCAGGACTTTTCTTCGATATCGATCCCCCACTCCGCCAGTAACTCATGAACCTCGTCATAGTGTTTGGCATCGACAATACCCAATCCCGCCGCGTGCGGCAGTGGCTTGATCCAACGACCCAGGCGGCGGTCGGCGCGGCGTAGCTCTTGCAGGGCGTCGTCGCTTTCCAGATGCAGCAGGATCACCGACGCGATCTGCGCGTCGCCGTAGTGGTTGCCCCAGGCCTTGAGCTGCTTTTCCCAGTCCGGCGATAGCGGCGCGCCCGTCATCTGCTCCAGCAGTGCGATCACCTCCGGGATGTCCATACCGGCAGCGACGGCGGCGCAGAGGCTCTGGCGGGTTAGTTCCCAATGGACGCCATTTTGCGCAGCGATGCGGCGCAGCGTGCCGGTGACGTAGAGGCTCGGCATGGGATGGCGCGGGCGCAGTGCATCCTGGTCCCAGCGCAGGCTGCGGGGCAAATCGGCCTCCGGTCCCTGCGAGTAAGCAGGCAACATCTCCTGTTGCTGCAAGTGCGATTCGAGCTTCGCCGTGTCTTTTGCGCGCAGCCAGGCAGTGTGCGCGTCCAGGCGATGCAATAACTTGCCAGTCGCTTTGTCGTTGAGCAGATGGTCGAGCATCCCGGTATCGTCAACTTGCAGGATGGTGATGTCGCGGCGGATGACGATCCGTTCGTATTGCTCGCCCCACTCTTCGAGCGTGCGGATCACGTTTTGTGGAACAGGCAGTTCGGTGGCCTCTTCCAGAAAGACGCGGATGGTTTCCGGCGATTCGCCGCGCTGCAACGCCTGGTAAGCGCCTTCACGTGTGATCCGGTAGGCGACGACACTCTCGGCGAATTTCTCGCGCGTGGCAAAACGTTCGAGATTGGCGAGGATGGGCAACGGCACGGGCCCCATCGCCAGGATTTGGAAGTCGGGTTGCAGGATCACCTGCCCGCCGTTCTCCGCCGCCTGGAAAGGCTGGTTGGCGAAGTGCGCGCGCGCCAACGAGGTAAGCTGCAACGCCGAAGGGACTTCACCTGTCGCGGGATAGCCCAGTTCCACGATCCCGAGCATCTGAAGCTCTTTGAGCACGACCAGCGCCGCCTGGCGATCCAGTTGTTGCAGCGCCGTCGTCAAATCGTCACGACGACCGGCAGCATACCAGCGCACGTTGGAGTAAAGTGTGTTCAAAATGTTGTCGGCTATGACCAAACTGCCACCGCGCCCTTCACTCAAGAAGGCGATAAAGAGCGCAAACGGGAACCACTGTGCGTCGGCGATCTCCTTGAGCAAATCGAGTACCTGACCGCGGATTTCTTTGGACGGGCGCAGCGGGACGGTGGAATAATAGACATACTGACTGATAGCGTTGAGGCTCAATGAGAGACCATGCGTCACGTTAGCGTAGCTTTGCAGGATAGCGGCTAACTGCGTCCGCGGTGACGCATCCCAGAACAGTTTGACGGCATCCGTGTCAACGGCGCCGATGGTATCGCGGGTGACTGCGAGCAAATTCGATGCTTGCAGAATAGCCTGCATCCATTGCAGGCGTTCGGCATCGCGTTCCTCGTCCATGAGCAAACCCTTGGCGATGCGGCGGATATCGCGTTTGCCGATGCCGCCGGATTTGAGAAGATTCGCCGGTTCGCGGCGCAGCTCGGCCCACAGGAAGAACAACTGCCGCAGACAGAGTTCTGCGTCAGCGCTCTCAATACGCGGCGGTGCAACAACCGTTTGTATAGTCGGAGACGGCTCCGGGACAGCGAGCACCTTGCGCGGGAGCACACGGCGCACTTCCGGCGCAATGCCGATCTTGTCGAAAGGTTCAAAGAGGCGACGCGTGGACATATTCGCCGGATCGTCGAGGTTGAGCACAAGGCCCGTGCGCATCAGCCGCAACACCCCGTCTCGCAGCCGGGGCCGGTCGATGGTGATATCTTGCCCTTCGACGTAGATGAGGCCGGCTTTCATCAACGGGAGAGTGATCGTACGTTGCGTGCCGGTGCCGCCGTTTTTGAGCAGCAGAGCCAGAATCGCGCGTTCAGCCTGGCCGAGGCTATCGATAAAGGCCGTGGAGCCGGCGATCTCGCGGACCTTCTCATCAACCGCATCGACGAGCCAGGTTTTGCGCACCGTCCCTTTGGGGAGATCGACGTTCAAATGTTCGGCGATCTGCTTGAGCGTGTCGATGTGGTAGAGATCGAGCGATTGTTTGAGACTCTCCGCCATCACGCCTCCTCTTTAGGCATGTAACCCTGTCGCCCCAAATCGCTCACAATCCGAGTGACGCGGTCTGCTTGCAACAGTGCCACCCGTGGCATAACCAGCCCCATGATCGACTGGCGCAGCGTCGGCAGGGCGGCCTGTAGCTCCTGCATCGTGAATTCGTCCCGCGTCATCAGCGTGGTCTGGTCCGTGTAGAGGCGGACGTGGGCATAGCGTTCCCACCAAGACTGCCACCATCGCTGAACGTCCGGCAGCGGCGGGAAGCCAGCGTGCTGTTCCCATGCTTCGGCGAGCGTCTCCGGGGTCTCGCCCTGCTCGAACGCCTTGTGCAAGCGGGAAACGTCCAGTTGATAGCGCAGCCTGGCATCGACCATGCCCCGTGGTTCGCTCCACTGCTGCACGGCGATGAGGAATTCCGCCTTGGCCGGCGGCTTGATCGACAATGCCTGCTCACGCGGCCTGAAGGCGACGTCCTCACGGCCAAACGGGGTCGTGTCTTCGATCAACAGCGCCTCGGCGCGGTTCCAGTGCAGGCTTTGGAAATGCCGCAACCGGAAGACCTCGATGTCATCCAGAGTGGGCGCAACATCGACCAGCCCAAACGTGTGCAACATCCCGCGCAGCATCGAACGCAGTACCTGGCGCAGAAAACCCTTCCACTGATCCCGCGCGTCTTTGCACAGCAAGTTCTGCTGGTAATAGTGGCTCTGCGGCTCAGGATACAGCTTGACGAGGAATTGGGTGACGTTGTCCAGTGAAAGCCAGACGTCGTGTGGCAGATAGGCCAGAATATCCAGCATGACCCAGCGCAGCATGTAATGCGTCGTTCCCAGCATATTGTCGATGGCCGACACCATCCAGTAATTCTGATAGTTCCACTGAATCTTGATGTCGCCGGCGCGCCAGTCGGGCCACCAATCGGTCCAATCGGGCATGCTGCGATAGATTTGATAAAGGGACGCAAGCTGATTGCCGGGCGTCTGCATCATCCACGACTGGAGCAACGCGGCGTTGAGCGTCACCGGGTCGCCTGGCAGTAGAAGCTGCCCCTTGATCAAGACGTGGTAGAGAAATTCGACGATGGCCGGCGCAAGTTCCAGATCGGCAGACCATGCAGCAATCGTCACGTCATCTAGGTATGGCGGCGGCGGGCATAGAGTAATCGTCCCCTGTAGATTTGGATTGCTCAACAATCGCTGCGCATCGTCCGGCACCGGTGGCCAGATGTGAGACTCTCTGCCGTAATATCCTGTGTGAGCCGTACGCCAGCGCGGGCGCGGCTGAATGTGATAGCTTTTTGACTGCACCAAGCCTAGCAGTTGGTGGATTTTCGTGAGCAGCAAGCGCGGGTCGGCAGCCGGGACGTACGTCGCGGGCGGCGGCTCGGCGTCGAATGGGATGTGGAGCGGTGGGAGCAGCCTGAACATCTCGAACGGGACGAAGAACTGCCCTTCTTCATCTTGCAAGCCCAGGCCAACGTTGAGCATTCGTTGCGTCATAGTGACCGCGGGCTTGGAGAGCGACAGGAGTTGATCGAGGGACGTGGGTTGTGTGCGCAAGCCCGACAGGTTGTTGTGCAGGAGCAGATAGAGATAGTAACGCCGCTCTTCGTCGGTGAGCGTGCCTAACTGGCGGGCAAATCGTTCGGGATCGAGGAAACGTTCGATGAGCTGGTGCATCAGATCAATGCGGCGCTGCCCTTTGGGTTTTACGCCGAGTCGGATGATTTGCCGCCGGATGAAATCCACGCGCCATTGCTGGTCTACTATCTCCGCGATGAACTCAGAGATGTCGCCCTCGTCTGGGTAAAGCCAAAAAGGCGCCTCAACCTCCGGCTTCACCGGCTTGCCGGGTTCCAACCACACGTAGTTCAGCTTCGCCGTGAGTGCATCCGGTGCACAGACCGCCGGTGAGTTGGATGTGTTCGTTCTCCACTTCATAGTATTGCCTTAACGCTGCTGCGTGTGCGGCAGCGCGCCGGGAATTTCCTCGTCGTAGAGGATGAGATACCGGTAGCCCTGCTCGGTCAGGAAGCGTTGGCGGTTGGCGCTGTATTGTTGGTCCACCGTCTCTTTGCTGACGATGGTGTAGAAATACGCCTGGCTTCCGTCGGATTTGGGACGCAGGATACGACCAAGCCGCTGCGCCTCCTCTTGACGAGAGCCAAACGTGCCCGAAATCTGGATGGCGACGTTGGCATCCGGCAGGTCGATGGAGAAGTTGGCGACTTTGGAGACCACCAACGTCGAAATCTCACCGGTGCGGAATTTCTCGTACAGCTCCTCGCGTTCCGGGACCTTCGTCTTGCCGGTGATCAGGGGAAAATCGTAGCGTTTGGCGATCTTTTCCAGTTGCTCCAGGTACATCCCGATGACGAGCACCCGGTCGCCCTTGTGATAGTGCAACAGGCGATCCAGGATGTCGAGTTTGACGGTGTTGTCCGCCGCGATGCGGTATTTCTGCCGCTGTTCGGCGACGATGTATTCCAGCCGCTCGGCTTCCGGCATTGCCACGCGGATCTCGTAGCAGATGGCGGGCGCGATCCAGCCCTGGCGTTCGAGGTCGTGCCAGGGCACGTCGTACTTCTTCGGCCCGATGAGCGAGAAGACATCCTCTTCGCGCCCGTCCTCGCGGACGAGGGTGGCGGTCAAGCCCAGGCGGCGGCGCGCTTGTAGTTCCGCGGTGATACGGAAGACCGGCGCGGGCAGCAGGTGGACTTCGTCGTAGATGATAAGGCCCCAGTTACCCTCGTTGAACAGTCCGAAGTGTGGGAATTCCTGTTCCAGCGGCAGGTGTTGGTCTTTCGTGCCGCGCTTGCGATGGGTGAGAATCTGGTAGGTGGTGACGGTGATGGGGCGGATTTCCTTGCGCAGGCCGGTGTATTCGCCGATCATGTCAGCGGTGACGGTGGTCTTGTCGAGCAGTTCCTCGCGCCATTGACGCGCCGCCACGGTGCTCGGCGTGAGGATGAGCGTGTTCGTTTGCGCCAGCGTCATGGCGACCATGCCGACGATGGTTTTCCCCGCGCCGCAGGGCAGCACAATCGCGCCCGCGCCGCCCGCGTCGGAGCCGTCGGCCCAGAAGACATCGCTGGCGTCGCGCTGGTAGTGGCGGACGGTAAAGGGTAACCCATCCGCCGTCACCTCCCGCAGGCGAAGGTCTAGCGCCGCGCCATCGACGTAACCGACCAGATCCTCGGCGGGATAGCCGGCCTTGACGAGCGCTTGCTTGACGTGTCCGCGCCGCGAGGCCGGGACTTGCAGTGTGTGCGGTCCGATGCGGTCGAGGATGTAGATTTTGAGGTTGCGGTTGCGCTCCAACTCCATCAACAGGAGCGGATCATCGGACATCAGGCGCAGGCGGGTGGGATCGTTGGGATCGCGGGTGAGTCGCACGCGACCGTAGCGTCCGATCGCCTCCTTGATCTCGACGATAACGTTATCCGGCAAGGGATACTTGGCGTAATCGTGCAAGCCCTCAAGGATTTCGTCGGCGGTCATCCCCGCCGAAGCCGCGTTCCACAGCGAGAGGGAGGAAATGCGGTAGGTATGGATGTACTCTGGGCTTTTTTCCAGCTCGGCAAAGCGCGCGAGATGGTCCCTGGCGTCCTCGTAGTGCGCGTTATTCACTTCGAGGAGCACAGTCCGGTCGCCTTGAACGATTAATGGCGCATCGACTCGGTATTCCATAACCGAACTATTCTACATTATCATGGCGTTTCGTCAATGTGTGGTAGAATCTAGTTGCTTGATGCTGGTTGCTGGATGGCTCGAAGCTGGACAGTGAATATCATATGCTTGGGCCAACCGCTGAATCTTGATTCACTGATTCTAAACGGAGGGAACACTATGCAACGGTTGTTGGTCACAGGTGGAGCCGGGTTCATCGGATCCAATTTCGTGCGCTACATGCTGGAGAAGTACCCCGATTATTTCATCGTCGCCTACGACAAGCTCACTTACGCCGGACGGCTGGAGAACTTACAGGACGTGGCGGAGAAGTTCGCGGGGCGTTATGCCTTCGTGAAGGGCGATATTTGTAACAGCATGGAAGTCGAAACGGCGCTGACGCAACACCAGGTCGATACCATCGTCAACTTCGCCGCTGAGACGCACGTGGACCGCTCGTTGATGGAGCCGGGGTCCTTCATTCAGACGGACGTCTTCGGCACTTACGTGCTGTTGGAGGCCGCGAAGAAGCTGGGATTGGAACGCTATCACCAAGTCAGCACGGACGAGGTCTACGGGCAGGTGCTGGAGAACCGCTCCAGGGAGACGGACAACCTGAAACCGCGCAGCCCCTATGCGGCCAGCAAAACCGGCGGCGATCTGATGGTGTTGGCTTATCACGAGTCGTGGGGGTTGCCGATCACCATCACCCGCGGCGCAAACAACGTCGGCCCATACCAGTACCCGGAGAAAGTCGTGCCGCTGTTCGCCACCAACGCCATCGACAACCAACCGCTCCCCGTCTACGGCGACGGCAAGCAGATGCGCGATTACCAGTACGTGATCGATCACTGCGAGGGCATCGATCTGGTGCTGCACAAGGGCAAGCTCGGTGAAATTTACAACGTGGGCACCGGCGGGGAGATGACGAACCTGGAAATGACCAAAATCGTGCTGGCGACGCTGGGCAAGCCGGAGAGCCTCATCAAGCACGTGGAAGATCGCGCCGGGCACGACCGCCGCTACGCGCTCGACGTCACCAAGCTGGCGGGCTTGGGATGGGAACCAAGCCACACCTGCGCGGAAGCCATCGAGAAGACCGTGCGCTGGTACGCGGAAAACGAGTGGTGGTGGCGGCCCATCAAAAGCGGCGAGCTGTACAAGGCGTACTACGCGGAGCAGTACGGCAAGCGGCTGGGGGAGAAGTAAGTAGCAAGAAGTAGGGAGTAAGGTATGAGCGCGCGTCGCTATTCCTGCTTCTTGATTCATGATTCGTGATTCATGATTCCTAATTCGGTTGCCCGGAATTTGTTGAAGAGCGTCAACCGCGCGGTGCGGGAGTTCAATCTGATCGTGGATGGCGATCGTATCGCGGTGGGTGTGTCGGGTGGCAAGGACAGCCGCGTGCTGCTCGATGCGCTGCTGCGCGGTGTAGACATCCCCGGAATGTACTCCGTCGTCGCGGTGCACATCGATGGGACGGAGGTGGGCTTGCCCAATTTCGTCCCCACGTTGGAGCCGTGGTTCCACGAGTTGGGCGTGGAGTACGACATCGCGCCATTAGTCGTGGCGGAGGACGAATCTCTGCCGATGGATTGCTTCCGTTGCGCGCGGAACCGGCGCAAGGCGCTGTTTTTCGCCGCCGAGCGTCTGGGCTGCAACAAAGTCGCGTTCGGCCATCACGCCGACGATGCCGCCGTCACCACGTTAATGAACATGCTATACAAAGGCCAGCTGGAGACACTCGAACCGCGCCGTAGCTACTTCGGTATGCACTTCACGTTGATCCGCCCGCTGATCTACACCACCGAAAAGGAAATCGCCCGGTACGCCCGCGCCCAGGGCTGGACGTTCCCACCGGAACTGGCGTGCCCACGCGAACAGACCAACCGCCGCCGCCATTTCGAACGTTTACTGGCGACGTTCAAAGACAAAGAACGGGAACAAATCCGCACCAACCTGTGGAGAATGTGTCAATATAGATGAGCAAATCACACTAAGACAATGAAAACAGACTCGCTAAAAGTACTGAAACTATTATGCAAGATCCTATTGGTCGTAATATGTTTCTATGGCGTTGCCTTTTGCCTAGGAGTTGCTCCACCTCTGTATTTATTCTATGCACTAGAGACCAAACTAATGGAGAGCAAACTTGACCAACGTGCAACAGAGATAATTGCTGAGTTGCCTGTTTATCCTGGAGCTGAACTGATCTATATTTACCGGAAAGATCCGCAGATTTTCCCGTGGTTGTTCTGGGGAGAAGGAATCTATGCGCAAAGTTATGAGGTATTTTATGGACTAGAGGAAGCGGTTCCGTATGAAGAACTTGATGCTTATAAGCGTGAAGCGTTAAAGAATAATGACTGGCCATGGGTCTACGTAGAGTGGTTAAACGGTTACAATTTTAATAAAGATGGGATTTGTCTTTTTAGCAATAATAGCATCGAGAAAGCCGAATATTATGCCGGTAAAGAGGCTGTCGCTCCATATCTCGCAGTATATGGGTACTGCATTAAATTCAATCTGGACGCAGTAATCTGGATGCCCATCAAACCCGACTGGTACCGACCTGTCTGTTCTGACGAAGTTTGGTAGGCTCAGTAGAATTGGCCCAACAATCTAATAATGCATATTTGCGGGTTGTTTTTGAGGAAGTTTGTTATGACTTCAGATCGCCGCTATGACGCCCGGCTTCGCAAGCTGAACCGTTTCCTTGCACTGCTGCTGCGCCACCGGCACGCGCGTTTCCCCATTCCCATCGATGAAGATGGCTACGCGGATTTGGCAACTGTGATGCGCATCCTGAAAGGTCTGCCGAACTTCCGCTGGGCCACTCGCGCCGACATCGACGCGGCACTTGATCTATCAGAGCACAACCGTTTCGAGATTGTGGGCGAACGCATCCGGGCGTTGTAGGTCAGTCTTAACTCCGATACGTCCAGCTTTCGTTACGCGAGAGCCGCCATCCAGGGGGGAACAAGGCTTGCAGCAGCGCGAGAGCGCGCTCAGGGATGGTGGTGTCGTGGATGATGGCGAGCATCTCTGCGGAGCGGTAGCCGGTGACGAGTTGCGCCAGCGCCGCCGACGGCCAGCGGATGACGGGAATGTCCGGTGTGAGTGTATCGGCAACGCGGAGCGTGGTTCCAGTGCTTTCCAGCATCACAGTGCCCGCATTGGTCTCGAAGCCGACAGCAGTTGCGAGAAGCGGCAAAGGCAATTTTAGGCAGGCAATCGCCGCGCGCATGAATCCGGCGGCGTCAAGCACCTTGATCCAATCCGCGTCGGGGATGGTGCCACTTTCTGGATCGGCGCCCTGGACGATGATCTGCGCGCCGCACGCGCGGGCGAGTGTCGTCAGCGGAGTTTCTAGCGTCGCGCAGAGCGGATAGGCTGAACCATAACTCGGCGCGGCGGGGTGCTCGAAGAGGATGAGTCCCTTCCCCCGCCCGCGGGCAATCGCTGCTGCCGCCAGGAGTGCATCACGACATTCGGCCAGCGTCTCGGCGCGCACATCGGTTACTAGCAGCCGGTCTTCCAAAATCCCCCCACCCCCCTGGATGGTCAGCCGTTCTTCAGCTTCTTGAAGCGCTTCCACCCCCAGCGTTCGTGCGATCTGTTCCGTCGTGATGATAATGGCGCTGTGATGCGTGAACACGTCAAAGCCGAACCGGCGGTAGAGCGGATAGCGTCCGTGCGTGAGGACGAACGGGATACCATTCGCACACAACCGGGTGAACGTCTCTTCCATCAGCGCGCGGAAATGACCTTCGCGCCGCCGGTCTTCGCGGGTCGCCACGTCGCAGATGAAGGCGCAGCGCAGGTCGCCGCCAGGGAACGCCATCTGCCGGTAGGGATCGACGAGGATAAACGCGACCGGCACATCATCCACCACGCGCGCCAGCGCCCACTCGGGCGGTACATCGTCGACATCGCCGCGATAAGAGGCCGCCATCACCGTCTCGATGGCCTGACGACCCTCAGGTGTGGCGGCGGTGAGCGTTCGGAGGGTCATACGGTCATTTCCAACGGACGTTCGAACTCGCGACGCAAGATGCCGTACAGGAGCATATCGTAGCGCTGCCCGTCGCGGTGAAGAAATTCGCGGAAGGCGCCTTCGTGCCGGAAGCCAAGCCGCTCGAACATCGCCATCGAACGGCGATTGTAGCTGAACACCGTCGCCTGCACGCGATGCATGTTCAATTCCTGGAAGGCAAAGGTGAGCGCCAGGCGTGCAGCCTCTGTCCCATACCCTTGCTCCCAATACTCACGCGGGCTGATGGCGATACTAAACCAGGCCGTCCCGTGCGCCCAGAGGATGCCGTCGAGTTCGATGAAGCCGATCAGCGCTTCGTCATCCAACAACCGGATACCAAACAGGTAACCGTCAGAAGCTTTCTGCGCGTCCTCCAACCACGTGCGCAGCAACTCCGCCGTCTTGGGATACGCCGGCGTGGCGTCCAACAATCGCATGAATTCGGCATCCTGGTACCACGCAGCAACGATCGGCAAATCATCCTGCGTCAATGCCGTCAATTGGACGCGCGACCCACGCAACAGTGTTTGTAGATTCATCATTTCCCCTTCGCCTTAGCCAGCGCCCGCTGTTTGCGCGTGCGCTTCCACACGAACACACCGAGCAGCACTGCCAGCATTGCCCAGGCAACGATGCGGACGCCGAGATGGACGAAACTCGATCCGATCATCTGCGCATGAATCGTGCCGAGCGCAAATACGACGTAGTTCAGCGAGTGGATGACCTTCCAGTTTTTACCGATGGCGGTTCTGAAGAGCGCCGTCAGCGACGTGACGGCGAGCAGCCAGAACGCCGGCCGGCCACCGAGGGCGAAGAAAAGCCGCACGGAAGCGAAATTCGGCAGGAAGGCAGAAACCGAACCCACGCGCCATGCCACACCGACCGCGTGAACTGATAGCGCGATCAACGCCGTCACCGAGACAATATGGTGGACGGTGATGAACGAACGCCCAAAATAACGGGTTAGCTCGCGCATATAATTCGACGAGAGCGCGGCGAGGAAAACCCCCAGATAGCCCAAGAGCGCCCCCACGCGGATGACGCCGTCCAATGGGTCACTCAACCTATCGAGCGCAACAATCCCCACCGTCAATAATAGCGCGACGACACCGCACAGGATGAGCACCCACGTATTTTTCGATTTTCTGCTTTTAGCCACTTCACAACTCCTTGTCAGTACAAAATGCTCCGAGGGGATCGCCAGATCCCCGTTCTGGTCTGAATCTAGCGATCCAGACCGAGCAAAATTAGATCTACTGAGTCTGGCTCCACAAACGATTATATCTGGTTGACCTCACATCGCAAACTACGCAGAGTATGCTAAAATAAAAGTAACCAGCCGGATGCAGTCATACCGTGAACAGCAGCGGGCCTACTCCTCAAAACGTTGATTGTTGTGGCATCATTTATTTATAACAAAGTCCCTGAGGAGGTGTCCTATATCTGCGAAATCCGAAACAAGACCGGAGTGGTATAAGGGGCTGGCTCGGTACGAGAAGCCCGATCTCAAAAAGTCCATCTGGCAACTGACCCACACCCTGTTGCTCTACTTTGCTGTGTTTTATCTGATGGTGCGCACAGTGCAACTGGGGCACACCTACTGGCTGACGCTGGCATTGGCCGTGATCGCCGCCGGATTTCTGGTACGCCTCTTTATCTTTTTTCACGACTGTACCCACCGCTCATTCTTCGCCTCCGACCGGGCCAACACCATTGTGGGCTACGTCCTCGGCATACTCACCTTTACGCCCTACGAGGAATGGCGGCACTCCCACGTGATCCACCACGCCACAGCGGGCAACCTCGACAAGCGCGGCGTCGGCGATGTGTGGACGATGACGGTGGAGGAGTATCGCGCCGGCTCCAAATGGCAACGACTCGCCTACCGTCTGGTACGCCATCCACTGGTGATGTTTGGCCTGGGACCGGGCTTTATGTTCCTCATCGCCCACCGTTTTGCCGGAAAGACGGCGCGAAAAGCCGAACGGCTGAGCGTCATCATCACCAACCTGGCGCTGCTCGCTATCATCGTCATCGCCAGCCTGACCATCGGCTTCCGTACCTACGTCCTGGTGCAATTGCCCATCATCCTCATCGCGGCGACGGCGGGACTGTGGCTATTCTATGTCCAACACCAATTTAGCGACGTCTACTGGGCGCGGGATGCAACGTGGGATCGCCTCAAATCGGCGCTGCAAGGGAGTTCGTACTACAAATTGCCCAAAGTGCTGCAATGGTTTTCGGGGAATATCGGCCTGCACCACATCCATCACCTGCGCGCGCGCATCCCCAACTACAACCTGCAACGCTGCTACGACGAAGTGCCTGAAGTTCGCACCGTTGCGCCGTTGAGCATACGGACGAGCTTGAAATCGCTGTGGTTCAATCTGTGGGATGAGGAACGGCAGAAAATGGTGGGTTTTCGGGAGGCGTGGGCGGCGGCGTAACATCGATCACACTTCAGTTTTTGTTGCACAAATCGACGAAACGCAGTGGGAGACGCCTTCCACTGCGTTTCAGTTTCTATCTTCCTCGAAAAGTTAGTTACATCTAACCATTGAAAATTGCATTGATACACACAATATGGTATACTTACAGTAATTACTGAAGAAATTGTACTGCTATCATCCATTTCGATATTCATGATCATAGCGTGAGGAATACAGTGGTGAAGTCGACATCCGCTACAGGGCTTCTTCCAGACCTACACAAACGTCTGCGGGACACGATGATAACGTGTCCACAATTTCGCTCCAATGAGGAACTTAGAACAGCATTTGTCGATGCGCGGATTCGTCCATGGCGTGATACATTACCGCAAGCAGCTAATATAGACAGTCGAGTGCGGGGGATCATCAATTATCTGTATGAACGACGTAATACCGAGGGCAAAAATGCTTTGGTATTATGCTTGCAGGTACTCGGTGAATGTGTTGATCCTGGCGATGCACTGTGCAGTGAATTATTGGCACTGGCGGATGAGGTTGAAGCGTACCTCAAAATAGGGCAAGCCAAACACGTATCATCTCCACCGGTAACAAAATCGCTTACGGACCAAAAACTGACTCCTATACCTACAAACGTTGTCCCTGATGTCACTTGTAAAGTAGATATGGTTGGCCTGCGTGCTGAACTTGAACGATATGACGCGGTGCAAATCGAGAGTCTTTGTTTGGATCATTTCTCTCAGGTTTATGACAAATTCGGACGTGGACTGCGCCGCGACGAGATGACCAACCTACTATTAGATTATGTGCGTCGACGCCCGGAAGAAGCTGGAAGATTATCTAAACTGTTAGTTCATGATGTTCCCCAACAGCAGTTCTCCATTCCAGTTCAAGATGTTCCTCAACAGCAGTTCTCCATTCCAGAAACTGTTCTCATCCCCGCCGGCGAGTTTTGGATGGGCAACAATGATGATGACCCAGATGCACGACCTAATGAAATGCCACGCCACAAATTATCTTTGCCTGCCTACGAGATCGGTAAGTATCCTGTGACCAATGCGCAATATCATCAATTTGTCAGGGAAGCCGGTCATCATCCACCGGCACACTGGATCGATGGCGAGATCCCAGCAGACAAAGAGAATCATCCAGTCGTATGCGTCAGTTTCATGGATGCACAAGCCTATTGTAACTGGTTGTCAGGAAAGACAAGTTGCAACTATCGTTTGCCTAGTGAACAAGAATGGGAGAAAGCAGCGCGTGGATCTTTTCCTGATGACCGGCGTTATCCCTGGGGAAGTGGCTGGTATCGCGATTACTGCAATACAAATGAAACAGGCTCCGGTGACACAACGCCTGTGACAGTCTGTGAGTCGATCAATAAAAGTCCCTTTGGTGTAGTAGATATGGCCGGCAATGTGTGGGAATGGACATCCAGTGTGTACACACGATACGGGAATACAGTTTCTAGCTCGGACTCTTTTGCCGGGTTAAAGTATACTGTACGTGGGGGAGCCTACACAATCGAGGCACGGAGCGCACGTATTTCCTGTCGTGGGCGATACGGCCCACACGAATACAAACCCTACTTAGGATTTCGTGTGGTGATAAATATTGGATTAGAATAGCTATAAGGAAGATAAGATGACAAAACGTAAAGACCAACAAGCCAATCCGGACGCACCACAACCGGAAGAACACGGTTATCGTTTTCACACCGGGGAAACAATTGCAAACCGCTATCATGTTGAAAAGCCATTGGGTTTCGGCGGTTTTTCGGAAGTTTACCTATGTACTGATACCCGCCTCAATCGACAGGTCGCTCTCAAGGTCATACCAAAAGAACGATTAACCGGCGAGGTGCTCAATGAGGCACAAACTGCAGCGGGGGTAACACATCACAACATTATCCAGATCATTGATGCTGCTTTACACAACGAAGATCCGTTCTACATTTCAATGCCTTATATTTCCGGCGGTACGTTGCAAGCTCGATTGGACAAAGCCGAGTATCAACGCTTATTGCTCGAAGATGGCGAGGCACTCAACATTCTGGCCAATGTCGCCGCCGCCCTAGACTTTGCCCACAAGAGAGACATCTTACACCGTGATGTCAAGCCGAGTAATATCCTGCTCGCTGAGGACGGGCGAGCAATCCTGGCTGATTTCGGCTTGGCTAAAACCAAGAAGCTACCTGGTGAGAGCGCACTCAGTGTAGGTACAGATTTAAGCGGCAGCATCCCCTATATGTCACCCGAACAGGTCAACGAACAAGGTGTAGATCACCGCTCAGATATTTATGCATTAGGCGTAGTCGCTTACCAGGCGTTGACTGGGCAACTACCCTACCGTGGACAGTCTACCTTGTTGATCACAAACATTGCTCGTACGCCTGCTGTGCCGGCACGCATCGCCAACTCCGAAATTCCGGAAAAAGTAGAAACCGTGTTGCAAAAGGTGTTGTCCAAGGATCCAGAAGAACGGTATCAGAGCTGTTATGCCTTTGTCGAGGCGCTGAAAGAAGCAGCGCAAGCTTATATCGATCAAGCCACGCAATACGCGAATGCTACAGAGTTGATCAAGAATCAGCAATGGCGCGAGGCGCTTGACGTTCTTGAGAAACTTGAGAGCAAAGCGCCGGGCTATAAGGATGTACGGCTGCAAATCGAACAGGTCAAAAAACAGATTCAATTACAAGAGTTGCACGACGAAGCGCAGAGACTCTTGGGCGCAAACGACTATCAAGGCTGTCTGGATAAACTAAACGCCATTGCCGGGTTGGACTCCACCTATCCCGTAGGCACAATGCGCGAAAAAGCCCAAGCTGGACTAGCCCGCGAACAACGTGAATCGTTGGGTAAGCAGTACCAACGCGCATCCACACAGTTCAAAGAAAAGGCCTACCGTGCTTGTTTGGATACCCTGGCTATCATAGCCGAACAAGATCCCAATTATGAAGACGTAGAAGAGCTAAAATCTAGAGCTCAAGCTGCCTGGGAACGCGAACAACATCTCACAACGCTTTATGCCAGCAGCCAGCAACACGGTCAATCTGACCGGTGGGATCAAGCAGTCACCGATCTAGAAACGTTACAAAAAGAAGAACCGAATTATCCAAATATTCAAAACCTTTTGATTACCGCACGCTATATGGCCCGACTGTCGGGCATCTGGAAACGAGCACAGCAATCTTTCGAGAATGAATTGTACACAGATTGCATAGATGCACTCGATGAATTAGCCCGCATTGACCGCCAATACAAACAGAACGATGTAATTGCAATGCGTCAACAAGCTGTAGAACGGTTGTACCGTCAGGCTGTTCTGCAATTGCAAGAACTAGCATTTGAAAAAGCCCTGGAAACTTTTTCTACAGTCAGTGCATGTGACAAAGATTACGGTGATCCAGAAAAGATCGCCGAAAAAGCCAGACAGGGGATTGCAACGCGCGAATTAACAGCAAAGCTTGACAGTTTATACGCACAGGCAATTAAGGCTTTGAGGGAAAATGAGTTCGCATTTTCCCTAGAAAATTGGCAAAAAATCCGGGCTGAAAATCCTCAATACTTGGACCAGCTAGACGTGGAAGGGCGAGCGCGCGGCTCTTGGTGCCGGCAGTTGGACACAGAGGCACGTGAGGCGTATGATCAGCGGCAATTTGTTGCTGCAGTGCAGACCTGGGACAGGGTTCGTGAACTTGACCCCAAATATCCGATTCCACAGGCGCTATATGAGCGTGCGCAAAGCCGCCAGAAAGGATTGGCTAGAGCATGGAGCAAGTTTCAAAAAAAGTCCGTGCTTGAGCCTCATACCGAACTCATTACAGAATCGCTCCCTGAGGCTGAGATTGAGACCAGAATTGAACCTGTTTCGGAGTCAGAACTCGAGGCCAAAGTCGAACCTCAGATTGAACTTGTTCGGGAGCCAGAACCCGAAACCGAGGTCGAACCCGCTAAAGAGTCAGAACCAGACGGTGAGATTGGACCTCAACCTTCCCCTCCTGAACCTGATCTGGCAAAAGCCGGGGAAGAAGGCTCTTCCAAACCAGTATGGCTGACCTTTTTGTGGCCCTGGGGCATTGTTCTCACCATTGTGGTAATCAGTGTTTTCATCATCATAGGCTTGAAGCAGTGTGGCTCTCCGCCAGTCGTCTCACCAACGCCAACACCCTCTCCCACAGCCCTCATCGCTACGGCTACGCCGACACAATCTCCTACTCCAAGTCCCACAACCACCCAGCCCGTGCCGTCAGATACACCAACGCTTACCCCTTCACCAACTGCGACACCATCGCCCACTCTCACAAAAACAGCATCACCGACGCCGACTAATACCTCTACACCTACGCTATCGCCTACACCCAAGACACCAACGTTTACTCCCACGCCCACCTTCACACCCACGCCGACTCCAACTAAGGCTCCTTCTAGCAACACTGCCACTGCCCTTCAAAATTCTGGCATCTACGCCGCGCCAAACTCTAATTCGACGCAGTTGGGATACGTTGCGCAAGGCGCTCAAGTCCCTGTTCTAGGACGCTCTGCCGTCGGTGAATGGTACTACATCCGCAATGCGCAAGGCGTGGAAGGTTTTGCGTACGCGCCGCGCTTCCAATGGTCAGGAGACTATGATTCGTTGCCTGTCAAACAGCCTTTGGAGACTGTTCCTCCGCCTACACCTACTCCAGGTGGGGGGTCCTCATCCCTAGAAATAGACATCTGGCCCCTCCCTGGCGGCATATGCATCGGCGGTGGATGGCACAGAACAGTCTATATGGAAGGCCGTGGGGGAAATGGGATCTACACCTACTACTGGAACGGAGAAAAAATGGGGGGACCGATACGTGAGGGAACGAGCTTTGAGGTAGCCGGCGGCGATTCCGCTGTGATCGGCAAAGGCAAAATCGTTTCGGGAGATGGGCAAAGCATCGAGAGAGATCTGTACATCGAACCGTTGGATTGTGGAAACTGAGTAAAATTCTCAGGTGAATCGGCAAAAAAGGTCTTGACAAGTGTGCTATAATAGTAATTGAACGGCAAACACAGTGGGTGCACACACGTGGGCGCTGTATCTCCTAGAAAAGGAGGTGATCTATGCGGTTAGTGAGTTCACGGAGGGGCCGGCAGTAGCCGGCCCCTCTCCTTTTATGGGGATTCCTGTCAGCAGATTGAGCGGATGAAGCAGATTTTAACGCAATCTGCTGACACATTGAAGGCTAATCGTGGGGTTTGTCGTGCCTCTCGACCTCGTCGATGTATGCTTTGATCGTCGGCATAGCCGTCAGTTTGTCGTAAAAGAAGTTGTTAACGATGTTGATAATCTCCGCCCGCAGGGCTTCTAGCATCGCATCACTCTGCGGCGTACTGCCCGGTTCGCTCAGCCGGTCGCGGAGGCGCAGCAAAAGCCGCACAATTTCGGCCTCCTGTCCGCCTTCGAGCACATCCACGACCGACATGATGAGTTGGTCGGTCTGGGCGATCAACTGTTCCTTCGGGATATCCGCCCCGAACTTCATGGCGTCATCCAGCGTGAGGACGAGCGACCACACCTGGTAGAGCACCGTCGCCGGTTCGTCAAACAACTCACGCAGGAAGGCCGCCTCTTCGTACCGCCCGGTGAGGCGAAAGATGTTGTACATCCGCTTAGCGACTTTCCCATAGTTCAAGCTCTTGGTGAGATATTTGGCAACTTCGCGCTCCAATTGCACTACGTAGTCATCCAGTGCGTTCGCGTCCACGTGCGCGGCCAACTTCGAGAAAATGGGGATGGATTCGGCTTCGAGATAGACTTCCTGGAAATAGGGGTCCAGGTAGCCGTCCAATGGCGTGATGCTGCCATCCGGAGCTTCCCAGGTCACGTCGAGCATGTTGCTGGCAGCCGACAACTTGCCGCGCACAGGGTCGGCGACCACCCAATCGAGCTTGCACCAGCCAGGATCGAGGGCTACATTGTCCCAGCGGATCACAGCGGGTTTGGCGTCGGGGAGGAAGGCTTCGATTTGTCCGGCGTGAATCTCGTCGGGTTTCCAGGAGATGGGCGTTCCGGCGGGACATGTGATGCCTTTGTTGATCACGGTGTAAGGATACGAACCGAACTTAGCCTCGATAAACTGGTAGGTTGGCCCTTTGGTCGTCTGCAGGACCTTATCGCGCATCAAACGGGCCAAAATGTGGCAGGCTTCTTCGCGGGTGGGCGCGATGATGTTGACGCGCTCAAAGTAATCGCAATCGCCAGGGTAGGACTGGATCTTCGACTGTGCCGCCGAGCCGGAAAGCGCCAGCGCCGTTTCCACAACGCCGGGTTCGTCAACGAATTCCACGAGTTGCCCGATCTTGCGGAAGTAAGCCAGGTCGTCGGGACTGAAGTCGAGCATTGTGACTTTGTGGCCGAAAACCCCGGTCCTGGTATCGACGACGACATCACCCTCTTCCGTCGAAACCGCGATCGCCGTCAGCCATTGCAACGCTTCCTCTTCGTCAACTTCGACGCCCAGCCGGCGCGCCGATTCGATGATGGTTGTCAGTTCCTGTCGTGGTGCTTGTGTTGGCATTAGGAAAACCTCCTGTGAATAGTTTGATAGTCATCAGTCAAATAGTCTGATAGCCATTCTCGTCGTTATTCCGGCGAGCGCCAGGTACCTCGTTCTACAAGCAGCTTGCGCATGATTTCGGCCTGATCCTGGGCATCGTGCAGAGCGTTGTGCGTGAGGGGATGACCGTCCAGGTAGCGCGCGGCGACGTAGTCCATTGACGTTTCGTGCCATTGCACACCACTCAAACCCATGTAAAGCGCCTTGATGTCCAGCGCATTGTGCCCGAATGGATTGCGCCCCAGGTAGCGATAAAAGTAATCACAGACGAACATCCAGTCGAAGGGAGCGTTAAAGGCAACGAACACCGGGCGGTGTCCAGGCGGTGTTTCTTGTAGAATCCAGGTTTCGAACTGCGCCATCGCTTCTGCCGGAGGAAGGCCGTGTTCGGTGAGATAGTCGAGCGTCAAACCACTCACCTGCAAGGCATGGGGCAGTGCATTGTCGTTCACCGGCTGCACCTCGACGTAAAACGCGCGCGCCGGGTCAGTGACCAGGCACGCACCAATAGAAAGCAACGAGTACAGGCCGGGATTGGGGCCGGCGGTTTCGACGTCCACGGAAATGTAGAGTTCAGAATCGATCATAGTTTACGCTTGCAACATAAAGAATGGTGGATAGTCTATCGAACGAAACAGAAAATACATAGGCCGGAAGGTTAACAGTGTTTCGCGCATATAAGGCCGCAGAAACGAGCCGGTATAAGCGATCCGCATGGAATGCCAGACCTTAGCATTCCACCAACTCATACTCACCGCGACGCCCCACGTGTTATAGATCAACGCCATAATGAGCAGCGCCAGAATAATCCCGGCGAATGCCCCAAAGATGTTGTCGAACACCCCCAACTTTGGCAGATTCGTCTCCCGTAGGATCACTTTGCCGATAAAGTAAGAGCCGATAAACAAAGGCGCCGTCAATGCGACAAAGACGATGGTCTGTGTCATAAGCAGGCCCGGCACACTCCCTCCCACCACGCCGACTAAGGCCACAGCGATGCCACGAAGTGCTTCAGTCGCCAATGTGAGCAAACCCGCGGCCGTAGTGATCATGTAAAAGCTCACCAACATGCCCACAGCGCGCAAAATGCCGTCCATTGCGCACACGATAACCACAATCAAGCCGATCAAAATCAACAGGCCATCTAGAACCGTCATCGGGTTCCCCCACATTGCGCTTTCTGGGATTCAGCCTTGAATGCCGTCATCAAAAAGAATGGCAGATGAGCAATCTGCGCCCACGGGCTGTGACGCACCAATGCCTCCACTTCGACAGTTTCCAACGCCAGTGCCTCCGCCGCAGTCAACGGCAGATCGCGCAGGAAATCAAACCGCGCTGCCGATGGGGCATAGAGCGATTCGAAAAGGCCGACGCTCACGATAAACCCGCGCGCCGCCAGCAAGCCCGGCAGCGCCCGCCCGATCAACGGATCGGCGCCGGCGCGATCCAAAGCAGACAGCCACAGTTCACGAACGGCGACCTCCGGTGGATATTCAATCATACCGGCATAATCGGGTTCCAGGGCCACCAGCACCCCACCGAGATGAAGTACGCGATGGATTTCGTCCAGGGCAGCCGTCACCGGCTGTACCCACAGCAGGGTCAACTGGGTAAAGACCAGATCAAAGACGTTATCAGCAAAAGGCAGTCGCCGCGCATCCCCGCCGGCGCGCGCTGCACCGGCGCACGCCATTCCACCTTCTCGCAACGCCGCTACCGCGCAATCCAGCGCCACCACCGGTCCTCCGGCGCGGCGCACCAGTTCACCCGTCACCGCACCGTAGCCCGCACCCAGGTCCAGGACACGCTTCCGGCGTGCAATCCCCACCTGCCGGAATAACCGTCCCCGCGCCGGTGCCAACCACTCCGCCTGCTGTGCCAGCATCTCCGGCGCCGGTAAATCGTACTTCACCAATCGCCCAATCTCCATAAAAGCTGTCAGCTTTCAGCAGCTAATGGCTGAAAGCTGACGGCTGAAGGCTGATCGCTACCTTCCCCCACCCGCACAGGCACACGCACACGCGCAGCCCGCACAGGCGCATCCCCCACCGCCACCACCGCTACCGCCACTGGAACTTGCCAACGCCGTGAAGATGTCACTCGTGACCCTGTCCGCACCGCTAAGATCGACAAAGCCTCCCTTCACACCGGGGATATTCAATGAGCCGGGCATAATGGCTGCCGCCATGCCGCCCATCGTCGATTCGGCCCAGCCTGCGAATGAGCCGGCGACATCGCTGGCCCGCGTGCGTCCGCCAATCGTCGGACCGCTGGGTTTCGGCGCGGCGCTGGCGGTTCCGGCAATCCGTGGACCGCGCGACCACACCGGCCAATAGCTATGTCCGCCATGCGTGAGCACGGTGGGATAGTTGTCGTTCATCATCACCCAGGGCAGGTACTTATCAAGATACTGCTCGCGCGCCTCGACCTCGCCGAGCGCAGCGGCCTGTTCCATGGCCCGGTCAATAACGCGGCGGTAGTACTCCTGCGTATCGGAAAGATCGAAACCCTTCATCTTCGTCGCCGTCGCCTTGATCAGCATTTCAGTAGGTTTGCCGAAGTCGATATCGCGCACAGCTTTGCCATGATGGTGCTCAATTAAGGCGAGATAGCTATCTTCGTAGGCATGGATGATGGTGCCCTTCTCCTGAGCGACCTGCCGGCGATGGTCGCGTTGTTCTTTGGCAGTATTCAACGTCTTATTGGATAGAACTCTGAAATCCTGCGTCACCTGGACAGTCAGCGGCTCCTCTTTAGTCACCTCGATGATACCCTTTTCCAGCAGCCCAAAAAGCACGAGCGTGAGCACTTTGTTCAGCGGCATCTCGATCAGCACACCCGCCTCCGGCGCGGTCAACCCGCGCTTGATGCCACCGCCCTCCACCTGCGCGATGGCGGGCAGGTAGGTTTTGCGCTTCTTTTTCAGCGAGCTTTCATTAAGAGCAATAAGCGGCACGACGATCACAGGCGCGATCAACGCCGAGATCGGGCTGATGAACAACAGAATGAGAAGGCCCCCACCTAAAATGGCAAACACCGAAAGACCGGTGCCGCCCGAAAAACGGAAGAAGAGCACGGCAAACAAGATCATCACTGCAGCGCCCAGAATGAAGCGCGTAGTAGGATTGTCCTCCAACCACTTGTTGGTCAACTGAATGAGCGACATTTTGACCACGCGCGTCATGCCACGTTGTGGGAAAGAAATACCGACCCGATATGCCTGCGTCGCCATCCCCTGCGACCACTGCCACACACCAGCGGAGCGTCCCTGATAGTACGCCTTGTTGCTGAAAGGCACATCTTGATACAGCATCTCATCCGGGTGAATACCCTCCAACATGAAGATCGCGATCTGGATATTCGATGTACCGCGCACGAAGTCGCTGTCGAACCAGGTCGGCGTGATCTGCAACGAGGCGAGTTCCTTGTTGGTCGTATCCTGGAAGACCAGGTCGGGCATGCTGAACTCGAAGTGCAGTGTGCCGATCGCCCCGCCTGGGATGGCCTGGCTGTCCAAGTGCACTTCGACGCCGGGATGTACGTATTCAGATTTGCGGATGGTGCTCAGCTTGACGCCGTTCATCCAGGCACTCATCGTACTGATATTGTAATTGCTGTGTGGCATGCCGATATCCACGATATCGATCGGGCTGCCGTAGTTGTTGAAGGTGATGTCGTAGACGATCTTCACCGAGGCATCCGGCTGCACGTAGACCTGCATCTTCAAATCCGGCACAGCGAAGCTGTAACTTTGCGCCGCCACCGGTCGCCCCATGGCCGTCATCAGCATCAACAATGCCAGCAAGGCCAACGCGCGACACAAGCGTTTACTCTTCATCCTTTATTCCTCCAACACTTTCAATAAGCTGTCAGCCATCAGCGGTCAGCTCTCAGCGTTCAATCGCTGATGGCTGATCACTGACTGCTATCTCCCCCCACCCGCACACGCGCACGCACACGCGCATCCGGCACAGGCGCACGCGCAACTGCTGTGAAAACCACCCCCCGAAGAGGACGATCTGGTGACCGGCGCAGGTTTTTGCAGTGACGTGGGCATGATCGCCGCCGCCATGCCGCCCATTGTTGTCTCTGCCCAGCCGGCGAAAGAGGAAGCGACGTCGCCGAACTTCGGGGCAGGTCGCCCGCTGGAGGCGCCCCCTGCGGCACTTGCGGCGCTCCCCGCGCCGCCCATTGCCGCCGTCTGACGCGCCCAAATCGGCCAATAGTTGTAACTGCCGACAGTCATCACGCTCCGATAGTCCTTGTCCAACATCACCCACGACCCGTATTTATCGAGATATTGCTCACGCTGTTGGATATCGCCCAACGCAGCGGCCTGCTCCATCGCCCGTTCGATGACGCGGCGGTAGTAGTCCTGCGTATCAGAGAGATCGAAACCCTTCATCTTGGCGGCAGCGATGTTTACCAATCTCTGCATCGGTCTGACCACATTGAGTTGCTTCACCGACTTCCCGGAATGTTTCTGGATCTGATCCAGGAAGGCATCTTCGTAGTTATGGATCACGGTTCCCTGCTTCTGTGCAACGGAGCGACGGTACTGCACCCGCGCATCGGCATCCTCCAAATCGGTGCGGTAAGCATCGACGACTTCCACCGCCAAGGCCTCGGTAAGCGAGCCGGTTCCCTCGGCTTTCCGCACCAGGCCCTTTTCGAGCAAGCCAAAGATGACGAGCGCCAACACCTTGTTCAGCGGCATTTCCAGGATGACGGCAGCTTCCGGCGCGGTCAGCCCTCGCTTGATCCCCCCACCCTCCACCTGCGCGATGGGCGGCAGGTAGTTGGGCTTGCTGGCCTTTATCGCTACCCGAACGACCGACCAGAGAATGAAGGCAGGTACCGCCGCTGGGATACAAAAACCAAGTATACCACCGATGACACCCTTAAACTGCCCCAGCCAGCGGGTGAACAGATCCCAGGTACTCACTTTGGTGATATTGGTAAGGCCACGCTGCGGGAAAGAGACGCCCACACGATATTCTTTCGTCGCAGGGACGTTCTCGTAACGCCACACGGTGACCACGCGCCCGTTCTCGGTTCCCTTGTCGCTGAAAGGCACATCCTGATACAACACCTCGTCAAGCTGGATGCCTTCGAGCATCGTGACGCGGATCTCGATCGTCCCTGTGCCGCGCACCGAGCCACTGTCAAACCACGTCGGCGCGATCTGCAGCGAGGCATTCTCCTCGTTCGTCGTATCGGTGAAGATCATCTCCGGCATCGTCATCTCGAAGTGGAGCGTGCCACGCGCGCCCGATGGAATGGCCTGACCTGCAAGATGCACTTCCACGCCGGGGTTGACGTACTCAGATTTGCGGATGTCGGTCAGCGCCACACCATCGATGGACGCACTCATATTGCTGATACTGTATCTACTGTGAGGTGTGCCGATATCGACAATATCAATAGTGCTGCCGAAGTTCTCGAAGGTGATGTCGTAGATAATCTCTACGGAACCGTCCGGCTGGACGTAGACCTGCATCAACAGCTCCGGCACGGAGAAGCTGTAATTCTGAGCATATACCGGTCGCCCTGGCGATAGAACAAGCATCACCAGCAGCAACGAAACCAGTATAGGGTATAAGCATTTATTTTTCATCCCCTACCTCCATTAACAGAGAAGCACGCGACAGGGAAATCGCGGCTACCGCGAATCCGGTTATAGCTGTGCCCACCCGGCCGGTTCACGGGGACAATCGGCGGCGCAGATCGCCAGACCAGGACAGATATCACAGTGCGTGGGCGCTTCGACGCGCTCGCGGTACCTGCGGAAAACCTCGTGATTCCAGATATCGTTCCACGTCATGGTGAGCAAATTGCCCGCGCTCTTGTACGGGCCGCGTGGCGGGATAACGCTGCCATCCGGTTCAACGCGCACGGCTACATCGCCGGAACAACGCGGGCCATCTTGCACTTGCTCAGCGAGGGAGCGCGCAGGATCGTGTTGTACAGGTGGATCCCAGATGAAACGTGCCTGTGTCTCGACCGCGGTTTCCTCGATGATCGTCGCCACCTGGGGCATAGCGTCGGCAACGAAGATGCCGTCCCGTTCAGCGAGCGTCTCGTCGGTGGTGACGTAGGCGACGAAGGCGATATTGTCCGCGCCTTGCGCCATCAACGTCTGAAGCGTGGCATTCAGGGCGAAAAGTGTGGTCTGGACGAGCGGCAGTTCCGCGACGGCGCACAGTTGGTTCTCTTCCAGCCATGCCAGCAGCGCGGTTGCGGCAGCATGATCGCCCGCGCCGCACAACGCGTCGTGGACGGCGGGATCGTCGGAAGCGTAAAGGAAAGTGATATGATCCACGCCTGCCTGAACCAGAACGGTCAGGAGGTCGATGTCCCACAGGTCGCTGGCGCGCCCGCGCACCCCGGCGATCATCCCCAGATCTTCGGCGCGCTCGATGGCGCGGACGAGGTGTGCGGTGTCAGGGTTAGGCGGCGCAAGCAGGGTCACGTGTGGGATGCCCGCGTCCCACAGCTTTTCGAGGATCGGCGTCAACTTCTCCGGTTCGGCCAGCGGCAGGGAGGCTTGCAGCGGCGCGATCAGTTGCGCGTTGTAGGGGGAGAGCGCGGCGTCATCGAGGTTGAAGACCGGGTACGTGTCTCCCGGTGTGGTAATCTGCGTGATGAGCGCGTCCACCTTGGCAATGTCTGCCCGCATCATATCCGCGGTGGCCCCGCGAAAATTGGCGACGAGATCCTGGAGAACCGTGTCCGCGCTTTTGCCGTCGAGCAAGCCTTTGGCGATGAGGACGCCGGTTGGTGAAAGCCGGGCGGCGGCAGCGGCGTTGGCGATCAACATCCCCGAACCGTCGCGTTCCACCCGCAGATGGAAGCGCGTATAGATGCCCCCGGCTTCCTGCATCGCATGATAAATGCCCGGCGCTACCGCCATTGGAGGCGCCGCGCGCTTGACGCCAAACAGATTTTTGAGCCATTCCACTGCCATAGTGACCTCCTCAATTTTCGATTGCGGATTGCCGATTATCGATTTAACTTTGGATCTTACGATACTTGCGATCGTAGAGGGTATCATCATAAGGCGCGTGGCGACTAGGACAGTTCGCACGTGGGCAAAGCTGGCAGTTAGCATAATCATCCACCGTCGCAAAGCGCAATCCCGACACGCTTTTGTTCGGCATCATCAGGAAGCTATCCGAGAGTTGCACGCCAATCGCCCCTTCAACGTCGCCGAGGATGGTGAAGAGCAGGCGCTGCTGTGGCATTGGCCAGTCGTCAAGCGATCCCGGCGACATCAACGCCATTTTGCCCAGCCCATATTGCTCTGTCATGTGTCCATTCAGCGTTTGCGCGGCCTCCCGCACAGCGATTTCCTTGATGACGTCGGCCCAATATTTGTAGAGCATATCGTCCTGCGCGCACGCCCAGGCATCCAGTTCCACACCACAGGTGGCGACGTAGGGGAATACGCGATGGACAGGTTCCAGGTTCACGGACAGCACCCGGCTGGTCAGCCTCACACCATCCATAACGACGTAGTCATCCCCCCGGTCATCGATAAATGCGACTTTGTACAGCGCCTTCGGCCTGGCGACCGTCTCCGCTTCATCCGCCAAACGCTGAAGTTCGGTCAAGTAAGTGCTGCCGTCTCTGAGACGCAGCCGCTTCACCAGCGCCGCCCGATCAAGTTTAAAGGGAATGGTATCGATGACGGTAAAGCTCATGATTCCTTCGCTTTTGCGAAAAAGGGCCGCGCCAGAATGAATGCCCCGAACAGGATGAGAAAAATCCCCCAACCGGCAAAGCCCAGAGTGAACCCGCTGATATTGAGCAACAATTCAAAGAAGACGAAGCCCGCCCCAAACATGATCAACCCGATGGTGACCAGGTTTTTACCCGCTTTCACCGTTCCCGGAAGCGCACTGACCGTCCCGTAAAGCCACTGCCCCAAACCGACGGCGGTCGGCGCAATCAACATCCAGGCATAAGCCCAACTGGCCCAGTGCCCGGTGAGGTTCTGGTAGAACAACAGCAGGCCGGTCATCGTGATGAGGCAACCCAACATCACAAACGGCTCCCCACCCCTATAGTCCCGCCGTAGGGCCATGAGGATTATCACAACGCCCGGTACGATGACAAAGAAAGGCCACAGAAAGCGGCCAAACCGGATATTGAAGAACTGGCTGAGCAGTCCCATAAGTCCCAGCGCGATCAAGATGATGCCGATCCAGCGCATCCCCTGGTTACCAGATTGGTTTTTCCAATCTCGTTGGCCTTGCTCAACGCTACGTTTCTCGTCAGTCATCGCTCACCTCTCCCCAAAATTGGTTAGCCTTTCGCAAAAGTGGTTATACATTCATCTATATTTACGCTGACGAGAACACCAAGTTTCAGAGGCTCCCGAAATCATTGAGAGATCCGAGAGCGCCGATCAGCGCCAGCAGCGCCATGAGGCCCAAGGTTAGCAGGCACAACACCAACCCACCCCAGGCCAGGCCCCGCTGTTGTTTCGAGCGAATGCCCAGGACACTTAAGACAATGCCGATCAACGGGAAAGGTAAGTTACAAATAGGGATGATGAACGTCGTTACCAGGCTGATGACCCCCAGAATAAACGCGACAATCGAGGCAATGCCCTTCCCGCGCCCGGGATGGGGCTGCGGTGGCAAATATTGTAGCCCCTGCTGCGGCATTTGTTGAGGCGGTTGCTGAGGCATTTGCTGCGGCATCTGGCGTTGAACTTGCTGCGGTAGAGGCTGTTGCGTCGGTTGAACGGAAGGCCGCGTCGGTGGCCTGGTTACGGGAACCGACTGTGCCCGCGAAGGGGGCGCCGCTCTCTGCGACCGAGACTGCGGCGGAGGTGGGCCGACAGATTGGCGCTGTGTAGATTGGCTTAACGCCCCCGCCATCTCCCGCGCGCTCTGAAAGCGATCGATGGGGCGCAGTTCGAGCGCACGCATCAACGCGGTTTCGATGGCGGGATCGATGGAAGGGTTCAACGCCCTCAGCGGGATCAAAGCCGCCGGGTTGACGATGCGCTTGGTCGCCGTGGGCGGGGCTTGTCCGACAAGCGCGTGGTAGAGCGTCGCGCCCAGGCCGTAGATGTCGCTGCGGACATCGGTGGAGCCGGATTCTGCCTCGTACTGTTCCGGCGGCGCGTATTCCGGCGTCCCCATGCCTCGCACCACCGTCATGGTGCGAGGATCGCGCGGATCCCACAGCTTCACCAGGCCAAAGTCCACCAGCACCGCCTGCTCGTTGGGGCGGATGATGATGTTGGTGGGTTTGATGTCGCGGTGGAGCACGTTCTGCCCGTGGCAGTAGGCCAGCGCATCGAGCAATTGGTGCGCCCAACGCAACACCACCGGCACCGCCAGCGCGCCCTCGCGCCCGATGCGGTCGGCCAAACTCTCGCCTTCGACCATCTCCATCACCAAATAAGCGCTGCCGCCCTCCTCGAAGGAGTCGATGACGCGCACCAGATTATTGTGGTTGAGTCGCGCCAGCGTCATCGCCTCGCGTTTGAACTGCGCGCGCAGTTGCGCCAGCATCTCCGGATCGAGATCGGCCTGGGCCGTCAGTTCCTTGATGGCGACAGGGATTTCCAGGCTCAGATGCCAGGCCGCATAAACCGCGCCCATGCCGCCCCGGCCAAGCAGGTGCGTAATACGATAGCGGTTTTGCTGGAGGATGGTCCCCTCTCTTAACATAATTGCCTCTTTCAAAACAATCTTACTTCAACGTTTAAGGCGGAGTGTAATCCGCCGTCCCTGAAGCGCCGGAGCATATCCGGCGCAAGTACTTTTGATGCCTATCGCGGATGGCCCGCAGCACGCGTGACGGCGTGCACAGCCCCAACGGGCGGGGTAAAGCCCGTCCCCCCCTCAGTCCCTCCCGATGGTGGGGAAGTAAAGGAAGGGCGCACCCGCGCACGAGCACAGCCATGCTCGGCAGCCCGCAGCCCAGCGCGCGCTTCGCGTTCCAGCCGGCAGCCGCCGCCGCACATTTCCAGGTCGGGGCAGTCCCAACACGCTTCCGGTAAACCGGCTGCCAGCGGATCCGTTTCACGCTCGCGAAAACTCAAAAACAGCGGGCTGTTCCAGATGGCATCCCAGGGATCGTCGAGCAGATTGCCGCCCGCCACGTAATACGACTGACACGGCAGCACATCGCCGTTGGGTTCGACGCAGATGGAGTACTCGGCGGCGTTGCAGCGTTTGGGCGCGAGGCCCAATTCCAGCGGCGAGAGGCGGCAGTAGTCGGTGACGGTGTACCAGAGAAAGCGCATATTCAACGCCTCGGCGCGGTCGCGCACGGCGACCAACGTCGCGGCCATTTCCTCGGCGGGGATGGCGTCCGGATCGTCGAAACCGCCGCCGGCGTAGATCATCCCGTTCATCGCAAACGTGCCCAAGCCCAGGCCATGCAGAAATTCGACGATGGCGACAGCGTCCTGGACGTTGCGGCGCGTCAACGTGCTGTTGGTGATGGTGTGCACGCCGCTCGCCAGCGCGTTTTCGATGCCGCGCACCGTCTGCGCGAACGCGCCCGGCGCGCCGACCATCGCGTCGTGGACGTCGGCGCGAAAGGTTTCGAGCGTGATCTGCACGTGGTTCAGCCCCGCTTCAGCAAGCGCCGCCATCGTGGGCGCGTGCGAAAGCAGTCGGCCATTCGTGTTCATCCCCACGATCAGCCCCAGGCCGTCGGCGTGGCGGATGATGGCAGGCAGGTCGGGGTGCAACGTCGGCTCGCCGCCGGTGAGGATGATGTGCGGGATGCCGATGGCGGCAAGTTTGTCGAGCACGCGGAACCAGTCGTCCAACGGCAAAGACGCCATCGTGAAGCGATCCGGCTCGTTGTAGCAGTGGGCGCACGCATTGTTGCACCCGTAGGTGAGTGCGACATCAGCTTTGTAGGGCGCATGCACGGGCGTGCTGAAAATGGGGTTAAAGGCGACCTGGCTGGCAATCGCGCACATCGGGCAGCCGTCGCCGGTCTCCTTGAGGCGCTGCACCATCGTGTAGACGACGGCCAACTCACGGGTGAGGCGCGCCTTGTCCACGTGGTTGAAGCGCCGCAGCAACATGTCCCGAGCGCGCTCTTGGGGGACATTGTCCAGCGCCAGCTTCGCCATCTCCACGGCGGTGGCGTTGAGGTGGATCACCTCGGTCACGTCGATGAAAAGGATGCCGCTGCCGTCCCCTTCGACGCGCAGATGCACGCGCCGCTGCCCGCCGTCCAGCGCAATGGGATACGTGTACAATCCCGGCGCGGGCAGTTCGGGCGATGCAAGCCACACCCTTGCCAATTCCCGGCGTAGGTCGTTCCAAAACCCATTCATTGCCATAATCGTTCTTCAGCCAGAATCATGATTCTTGATTCTTGATTCCCTCACCATTTGGGCGCTTCTTCGATCTGATAGGAGGCTCCACAGTAAGGGCAATCAACAAAAATCGCGCCGGCCCGCACGATGAGGTTGTCCTTGCCCAGCGCGCCGCCGCAGGACGTACACTTCATGGCCTCCAGGCGCACGTCGCCGGTGAGGTCGATTTTCTGGACGTGGGTGATTTCCTCTTTCTTGGGCTGCACGCGGGTCAGGTAGATGAGGACGCCGGCCGCGCCGAGCAGCACGATGCCGACCACAAAGCGCATCACTTGCCCCTGCGCGCCGATGATGAACATCAGACCAAACAAAGCGACAACGGCAGCGATAAGATAGGTGACGAGTTTCATAGTTCCCTCCTGCAAAATAGTCTCAAGTCCAAAAGCACAGGGCGACGATTCGCCTCAAAGGGCGACGATTCGCCGGTTCTGAACACAATACGTGTGTGGGCGCGCCAATGTTGCTTTCCAGTATAGCGCAACCTACGTTGGAGTCAAAACCCCATAAGGAGGGGAGACATTTCAGAAAGGGGGTAAACTGACCCTATAAAACTGGACACCGAAACAAGGTTTCTTATCAGAGACCGTAGATCGGCCCCATAAAATAAAAAAACGATCATGCCGATGGAATTATAGAAACCATGGGCCAGGATGGTGACCCACAGATTGTCGTCAAATTTCCGTTTCAGCCAGCCAAAGAACAACGCTCGGTGTGTGCCAGACCGAACAACAGGCTGGAAATCCCGATCGTCAGCAAAATCCCGGGCAGGTTGCTCCCCAACACGTCAGTGAGCCGTTTTTGGAAATAGCCACGATAAACGATTTCTTCACCCAGAGCAGCCAGCGTCCAGGAAAGCACCAGAAGAAACAACAATTGTCCCAAATTGCCCTGAGATGGGCAAACCCGCTGTAATCTATGGTTGTACCAGTCAGACGGTTCATAATTGGCATGACCACGCCAACATCAAACAGTTGCAGGAAAACAGCGCCAGTGAAGGCAAAGCCGACCATGTGCGGCCAAGATTGGGGGCGTTCGAATCCCAGCGACCGGATATGCTCGCGCCGGATGAGCAGAGACACGAAAATCATGCCCACGATGACCAGGGTTGGGAGGAAAAGTTCGAGCAGAATGACCGCAGCCGCGGCAACAAGTTCAACAACCGTCATGAAAAAACCTCGCTGTCCGCGTTGCCGGTATAGACGTGCCAGCCATCGTCTACAGTCTAGTTTCCGAGGCCAAGTATATTCCCGATTGCAAATGCAATCCAAAACACACCTGGAATCACACCGGCCACCAAACCAACCCACGTTGGCCAGCAGCGGTCATGCCTTAGAATAGCCCCGCTGCCGACGATGATCGTGGTAAATGCAGCGCTGATAGATACCAGGTTGCCGCCAATTCCGGTTTTCGTGAGCATCCCGAATACGAAGGTTGTAGCGGCAATTATTCCAAACGCAAGGGTCAACCAGCCAAGTGCGGTTGGCTGTGTTGTCGAGTCATCAGAGTCCGGTTTACATGCGCGAGTAACTGCCAGGATAATCCCAGCGCTGACAACTCCAACCACAAACGCAACAGTCGCCCACATAGTATACCTCCTGCATTGGTGCATCGGTACGTTCGCCAATGCGTAAGTGCGGTAAACTCAGACTCTCGGGATCTCCATGCCTGGCATTGTGCAGAAAAGGAGATTTTTCAACTCGGCGTAGTAGGCCAACAGCGAGCGTTACCCGCGGGTGGACGGGATGAGGAAACGCCACTTTGAGTGATGGCATTACGCTGGCGGTTTCTGAGAATTTTTATATGTATATCCAAACAGTCCTAGCAATGCTGTATAGATTACAACACTAAAAACACTGAAACGCTCAAACACGCCAAAGTACTCTTTTGGAGCGACGCCAGTACCAATTGAACCTAAAAACATTGATAGCAATGCAACGAGTCCCAGAATTGCTATCACCTTTGTTTCTTTGTTTCGCCGCCCACCGATGAATATTAATATCAAAGAAACAATAGAGAGAAGTACTACAGTGATTGTTACCACATAAAAATGCATTATGTCTTGAAAAGTGCCCTGAAAACCTTTTCCACTGAGTGGGAACAAAGTGTAGCCAATACTTGATACCCAATTCATCATTGTGTAAAGATAGATGCCAAGTCTAAAAGTCTTGTTTATCTGGTTTGAGACTATCAGACAAAGAAATGTGCAACCAAGAACAGAAAACATAGAATAGAGTGCTGAAAGCCCTGAAGCAACAACAAAGGAAGGTGCGTCTATGGCGGTGAGGTCGCTTACCGCTTGACTCAAACTGTTGTAGTTAGGATAGTTTTGTATGCCGAAGTATACGTGAAGAAAATAGAACACGGCTGCAACAACGCCCGAAAGACTGAGTAGGCGAACCAATTTTGAATTCATTTTCAATTCCTTTTTGAAAGCTGCAAAGTTCATTTGGGGTTTGCTGAAATGACGCATGTATTTTAGGGAGTCAAACGCCCAACTTTGAAGCCCAGGCGTTGACCGAATTGGTCAAAGAATTCTACTTGCCCTGTGCCTCATCATACCGGTAACGCACACACCAACCGATCACCGTACTTCTCCACCTGTTTCTTCGTGCCGCGCGCAGTTTCAAACGCGTCCGCTTCATAACGTATCCCACACTTCCATCCCGCGCGGCGTGACGTTTGCCGCAGGCCCTTTTCCATAATATGCCGTTTCTCAGGAAAAGTCAATTTTTACGGGCAAAACGGGCACGTGTCACAATAAGACGACTTGCACTCTCGACTCGCCACGCGCCGGTTCCGACCACGGGGTGAATAAGATGTCAATGTGCGCCTCCGATATGGGGGCCGGCTTGAGGCTATCCCAGGTTCCCGCCTTTTGCGCCTGGTCGATCGCCGCCTGGCCCGCTTCCGTCATCCTGCCATTTGCAATCAGCTTCCCAGCTAATGCCCGATTCCGTTCGGACCAGACACTGCCTTTCCGGCGGGGCGTAAATCGCTTCAGATATTTCTGACTTTGCCGAACACCAACCATATCCCTACGCTAAGATGATAGTTTTGACAGAGCCAATTTCTGAAAGCCTCTCTATTTTCAAACAACAACGGGTCGTCCGACATAACACACTCCTGATCAACCCCGGGCGCCATCACGCTGCAGGGCTATTTCCTGTCCCAGGGGTCAGTATAAGCAGGACGGGGAAAGGGACAAATCAAACAAGCGTCAGGTTGCCGGGCGGGATCGCCCGCGCCGCAAATGTAATTCTTGTTCTCCAACCAAAATGTGCTAATATGGATGTGATGGTCACACACGACTGACAGCCACGCCCGTCGCCGAGATAACACGAACACCGTTCAACCCCATCGAGACCGTTCACTCATATCGCAAACCATCTACGGAGATCCACGCCTGTTACGAAGCCATCGTGCGCCGTAACCTTGAGCGATCCTTACGGAAGTCGTGAACGAGAACCTCCCACGCAAGCAAAGTTCTACAAGCTAAAACGGTTGTGGTGGGAGTAATTCCCTTCTTTCAATCAACCTTCCGGGAAGCCGGCCGGCTTCCCAGAAGGTGAAAAAGGTGAGAGTTGCGGACGATTCGCCGAATCAGCATTGTGATTTGGATGTTTGTGCTGGTATGGGGAGCGGGCATCTCTGGATGTGGCCCAAGGTCAGGCTCGCCGGCCTCTGCGCCTCCCATGGATCCGCTGCCACAGCCGCCTCAGGTCAACCCGATCACACACGCGCCCCTCACGCCGGGTCTTCCGCCGCCTCACCCGCGCCGCGAGCTTTCCTTCCGCAACGCCGCGCACACGATCTTTCTCGACGAAATCATCGCGCCGGTCGTCGCCGAGGGCAGCTTCGACACGGTGGTGCAGGTGTTCCCCTGGCGCGATCTCCACCCCGAGCCGGACCGTTACGACTGGGACCCCGCCGACTACATGGTGCGTATGGCCCACGCGCAGCACCTCGATCTAGTGGTGCGGCTCGATATGCCGCCGGCATGGGCGATTCTGCCGGAGGAATACAGCCACGGCGGTATCCCCTTCGACCTGAACGCCTACGCCGATTTCGTCGCTGCCGTCGCCGAGCGCTACCGGGGTTACGTGCTCGGATACATCGTCTGGAATGAGCCGAATCTGGCCGCCGAGTGGTCGCGCTCCGGTGGCGACCTGAACCAACACTGGGAATCCTTCGACGGCTGGGTGGCCCGGCCGGACGATTACGTCTACGTGCTGTGTGTGGCCTACGAGCGCATCCGCGCCGCCGACCCCGACGCGTTGGTCGTCGCCGCCGGGATGGCCCCGACCAACGAAATGTCCCCACGAGCCATCGACGACCGGGAATTCCTGCGCGGGATGTACGCCGCCGGCGCGCAAGAGTGCTTCGACGTGCTCAGCGTCCACGACTACGGCTACGGCCTCTCCCCGGAAGCTCCCCGCGAGATGTACGACGGGCTGAACCTGGCGCGCATCCTCGACGTGCGCGACATTATGCTGAGCTACGGCGACGACAGGCCGGTCTGGATCACCGAATTGGGCTATACCATCCAGCCCGGCATGCACCCCTACGTGACCGAAGAGGATCAGGCGGCGTACCTGGTCGGCGCTTTGCGGCGCGTGCTGCGGGAGTGGCCCTGGGTGGAAATGTTCACCGTGTGGAACCTGTGCTACGGCTTGCCCATCGACAGTGAAATGGCCGGTTTCAGCCTGGTCGCGCCCGACCTGACACCCCGGCTGGCTTATCAGGCATTACAAGAGGAGATGAGACGATGAAAGGAAGCAAATTCGAGACCATCCGTTGGATAGTCTGGCCAGGCATCTTTGTCGTATTGGCGTTGGGCGGATGCGGGACTTCTGTCGCTACGCCCCCGCCAACGTCTATGCTCACTACGGCAAGTGTTCCTGTTATAACACCTGTCTTCAATCCCACCGCGACTCCCATCTCAACCAGTTTGACTGCATATCCCATGCCTATTCCCACGTCATCGATCGTCCGAAGGGATAATGATACGGGATGGCGGCATTATTGGGCCTCTTCCAGCCAACAAATCTTTGTCAATACCCTTACCATAGATGGCCAGTGGTTGTGGATCGCCACCACGAAGGGGGTAATCCGGCTCAATCAACATAGCCTGGAGTACCAGCTATATCCCAGCACCGGCGCCTCGCCCGACATAGCGCTAGACCAGGTATATACGCTGGCAGTAGACGACCAGGGCCGGTTGTGGGCTGCAGGCGCGCGTGGCCTGGCGCGTTACACAAACACCTCGGGATGGAAAGTGATCTATACCGGTGATCGCGTTACCAACTTCGCCCTCGACCACCAAGGTAATCTTTGGTATTGGAATTACTGGAATGACAGTCGTATCCGTCCGACTGTCTATCGTTTTCAAGGACAGGAACCACCGGCCGTTGGTGACTGGCAACTAGAACGCGTCGAATGGCAGGACTCCTTTAGAGTTCCCTCCAATTGGCGCTTCTTTGCAGGCAGTAGTAAATTGCCAAACAATCAAAAAGATGCGAGCGGCAATATATGGTCCTGGGAATATAGCCTGGCATACGACGAGCTTGTGATCTATCGCAACGGGCAGGTAACACACACGATCATTCAAGCCGGTAGCGACTATGCGGCCATAGCCGCTGAGGCTGGCGTTTGGATCAAATCGGAGGGGAACAGGCTGTTCTACAGTAATGGACAATCCCTTCGACAATATCGGTTCACCGACGGAAAGGCCACGATCAGCCCTCCCCGTGTTTCTTCCCTTGCTTTCACCGCCGATGGAAACGGCTGGGCAACCACTTCCGAGGGACTGTTCCGTTTCAGCAACGAAACAGAGAAGTGGGAGATGACAAAAATGAATATAACAGCCTTCGATGAAGCATCTCTTAAGTTGGTTGTGTCCGACCAGCAGTCAGATATCTTGCTGGCTTTGCCTGATCCACGCATCGAAGCAGCACTTAAGTTGGTTGTGTCCGACCAGCAGAGCAGCCTATGGGCATACAACAATATGGTTGTGTCCGACCAGGAGAGCAGCCTATGGGCATACAACAATAGGTACGGTGGTTTTACCTATCTTGCGTATTTTGACGGCCAGTTATGGCAGATTTGGCCCGCCATTCTCGACAGATGTCGGTGGGATAGCCTAAAGACGGTGACTGAATATCAAGGCGATGTCTGGTTCACAACTCTTGATAAGGACTGTGGCCTATGGCATTTCGATGGTCAGACTTTTGAGAACTTTGAGTTGCCCCCGATTCACAGCCTAACTACAGATCACAATGCGAAGCTCTACGCCATAACTAGCAAAGGGGCTATCCTTATTTATAATGGAACGGATTGGCAACAATTGCCTGATTGCACAGAGTGTAATGAACTAGGCCTAATTCTGGACTACGCAATTACCGTTGATGCAACTGGTAGGGTATGGAGAACATGCCGCGACACGACCCGGGCCCGGGATAGCAACACCTATCCCTATCGCCGCTACTCCGAAACCTATAGCATCTGGCGTTATTCTATGGATCAAGGGTGGTGTCATATCCTGACGCTGGAGCCTGGCCCCTACTACGTGCGTTCTCTCTTGATTGATGCCTACGGCGATTTGTGGGTCCTCCTTAGTTCTGATGAAGTCCTTCGCTGTAATCAGGAAAACTGTGAGGCGTGGACTTTCGGCGGCGACCAGCCGTTTGAAGCTCCTATCACTGCTATGGCCATGGATCCCCAAGGTCGCATCTGGGTCGGCGGGTATGGACTGCTCAGCGTCTACGACCCGGCGGTGGAGCGGTGATATCGCCGGATCAGATCTACGTGGAAGCTTCAGCGTATCAGGGATTTCAATGAGGAGGTGAACCGATGAAAGGAAACAATTTCGCAAGAATTCGTCGGATATTCTGGCTCGGCATCGGCGTTGCAGTGGCGCTGGCGGGATGCGGCACTACAGCCATCGCCCCCACAGCATTGCCAACACCCGCAATAACGCCTGCTATCGACAACAGGAGCGAGACCCCTCTTCCGGCGGTGACGCCGACCGCGCCCCGCATAACACCTGACGTTGAACCGCCGTTGTTAGCAACACCAACCTTTGGTTCGTTTATCAGAGAGGCTACTCCAACCACCGTCCCAATCCTTCCAATTGAGACTTTGGGTAGAGTAGCCGCGTGCCCTACTTCAGTCCCTGCATCGCAGGCTGTCCCACGGAACAACATGGTGGGATGGCGACATTACTGGTACCCCACCGGCCGACCACTGCAGGTTCATGATCTAATTACCGACAGAAAATGGGTGTGGATCGCCGCCAAGCAAGGCGTAATTAGGCTAGATCAACTCAGCCTGGAGTATGAGCTGTTCTCCCATACCAATACTACACCTGACATATCACTGGATAGTGTCTACACACTGGCATTAGATGACCAGGGTCGCCTATGGGCCGGGGGCTCTTACGGCCTGGTACGCTACTCCGATGATCAGGGATGGAAAGTGATCTATACCGGTGAGCCAGTTACCAACTTCGCCCTTGATGACGAGGGCAACCTTTGGCGGTTCACATTCTATTCGCGCACACCTGCGCAGGCCTATCGTTTTCAAGGACAGGATCCTCCCGCCGCAGGCGACTGGACGCCTGAACACGTCGCATATCAAAACGCCTTTCGAGACAGCTCCAACTGGCGTCTTCTGGCGCTCTATGGCGAATCGGCTCGCAAGGTGCTAAAAGACGCGAATGGGGATGAATGGAGTTGCTCAAGCAACCGTTCAACCGAAATTGTGATCTACCGCAATAACAGTAAAGCGCAGAGGATTTCCCTGCGCTATGACAGAGTCAATGCTATTGCGACTACAGACGTACAGCCTGGCATTTGGATCGGACTACAAAAGGGATTATTCTACAGTGATGGGCAAGTCGTTAAACAATACCGGCTTACTACAGATAAAATCGCGGTCAACCAACCTCTTGTTCACTCCATTGCTTTCACCAGTGATGGAAGTGGCTGGGTCGCAACTTCCGAGGGACTTTTTCACTTCAACACAAAAACTGATGAATGGGAAAACATCGCAGAAGTGACTCCTAACATACCCCTCGAAAGAAGCGACCTGATCACGGTCGATCATCGTGACGGGTTGTGGGCACTCGGCAGCGACTATCTGGCGCATTTCGATGGTCAAAAGTGGGAACAATGGCCTATTCCACGTAGTTTCCTACGGTGTGAATTTCAACTCCGGGCGATGGTCGAATTCCAAGGCAACCTCTGGGTAGCTGCCGATGATTGCGGCCTCTGGCGTTTCGGCGGTCAAGGATGGGACAGCGTCCTGCCCTTTCCAATCGCCAGCATGGTTCAGTACCACAACGAAAAACTCTACGTCTCGGATAAACACAGTAATGTCTACGTTTATGATGGTATCGATTGGCGCCAAATTCCTGATTGTGCAGAATGTAAATGGCTATACCCCTTCGCAATCACGGTTGACGCAAGTAGTCTATGGATGGTAGGTCATAACAGCATCTGGCGCTATTCGGTCAGTGAGGGATGGTGTAACACCCTGACACTCCTTGTCGACTCTCCCCTCAATTCCATTCATGTAGATACCGATAATGATCTGTGGTTTGCCGATCATTATAACGGTGTCCTAAAGCATTGTGATCAGAAAGGCTGCGAGTTGTGGAAGTGGAACCTTTATGATGAAAACCAATTCGATCCTGCCATCACCGCCATGACCGCAGATGCACAAGGCCGCATCTGGGTCGGCGGGTGGGGATTGCTCAGCGTCTACGACCCGGCGGCGGAGCGGTGATTCGCCGGACCAAATCCGCGAGGGAACTTCAATGCATCAGAGATTTCAATGAGGAGGTGAACCGATGAAAGGAAGCAGTTTCGCGAGCATTCGCCGGATATTCTGGCTAGTGCAAACACAGACAAGAATCTCGGTATGGTGGTAAAATAGGCGGCATGAGAGCACCACTATACATCCGAGACCTAACAACCGAAGAGCAACAGACTGTCGAAGCAGGCTTGCGCAGCAAGGATCTCT